>Ga0210408_10000795_pt1 | contig 35874 bp, 36 predicted proteins | sample IncBWH4MmetaG_FD_155471 | JGI IMG/M metagenome (GOLD analysis project Ga0210408, IMG submission 155471) | Forest soil microbial communities from Barre Woods Harvard Forest LTER site, Petersham, Massachusetts, United States - Inc-BW-H-4-M | ecosystem: Environmental > Terrestrial > Soil >... | reverse complement strand
CAGAAAATATCCGGCCGAAAGAAACAAATTTGGCAGCCTGAAATTCACGGAGAGGCCGATGCAAAAGCCAAGCAGCATCGTCGGAAGAATTTGGTGGCGCGCTGCGCCAATGAAGCGTCTGGCGGTGAGAAAACCCGCCAATGCGCACACTGCCATCGTGGGCGCCATCGAATAGCTCGCCTTCGCCGGGTTGATCATGAGATAGATGGCAAGGCAGCCAAAGGCGCTTGCGAGCAAGATCGAGGCGGTCGATCGCGCATACGAAATTCCAAATAGCGCAATGCCGAACACGGTGGTGGTGGCCAGGACATACATCGGGATGACCTGGAACCCCGGCGGAAACAGCGCCATCACCAGGCCCGTGCCGGGCGGATATTGCATCACGAGCTTGTTTGCGCGCATCGGGGTGTGACAGGGCGGCGTCGTTCGGTCGCTCCAGGCGGGAAAGCCGATCTCCTTCAGTTTCGAGGCGAGGTAGCGGTCGTCGTCGCGGGAAATGTCGGTGTCGAAACCGGCGAGCCCAAACCGCTGGAATAGATGCGCCTGGCGCAAATAGCAGACGTCGTCATAGACGCCGCGCGCCTCGTTCCAGCGCGACATCGACCAGACGTTGCTTGCGAGCACCAGAAAGCAGACGAGGCCACCGAGGATTTTCGCGGTCTTCATGCTAACGTTATGTCTTCCTAACGCCGTGTCTTCCTAACGCCATGTCTTCCTAACGCCATGTCTTCCTAACGCCATGTCGCGATGGGCGCCTTGCCCTCGAGCACTTCGGATATTCTTAAGCGTGTGCCCTGGGTCGTCCCCGCCGGCAGCGCATCGACCGCGAAGAAGCCGCAGGCGATAATCTCGTGGTTCGGTTCGGGCAGGCGATCCTGCCGGAACTGCCGGACGACGTAGACTGCGACATGGTCGCGGCGGGAAACGTGGCTGTTGAAGAAAAGGCCGTGCAAAGCGGGCTCGCCGGTCAATTCGATCCGTCCCTCCTCCAGAAGCTCGCGCCTCAGCGCGCCGCCAAAGCTTTCGCCGGTCTCAACCCCGCCGCCGGGCAAATGCCAGCCGGACACATAGCTGTGCTTGACCAGGAACACCTTGTTGGTGCCGTCCAGGACGACCGCGCGGACCCCGAGCGTCATGCCGCGGGCGATCCACCAATAGAGATGAAAGATCCGCCGCAAGAACGGCTCGAACCTCCTCCGCAAGTCTTTGGTATTTGCCGCCATCGAACTACCGGATGATCGATATCACTTTGATCCTTGTTTTTGATCCTTGCGCGATCGCGGTCGGCTTGCCAATACATTGCAGGACTGTTGGCAGGATTCTCGGCAGAATTCTTGGCAGGATTTTCAGGGAAATCACGCGATGATCGCGCGCATCTGGCGGACTTGGACGGGACTTGCGTGATGGCGGCGTTCACCCTCGCCCATCTGTCGGACCCGCATCTGCCGCCGCTGCCGGCGCCAAGACTTTCCGAACTCGCGGGAAAACGCGTACTCGGCTATCTCAACTGGACCCGCAACCGCCGCAAATATTATCGGCGCGAGGTGCTGGATGCGCTGGTATCGGACATGCAGGCGCAAGGACCCGATCACGTGGCGATGACCGGCGATGTCCTGAATCTCGCGATCGAGGCGGAGTACGCGCCGGCGCTGAAATGGCTGGAGAGCGTCGGCCCGCCGGATCGGGTGACGGCCATTCCCGGCAATCACGACGCCTATGTCCGCTCTACCCAACACCGGTTTGCCGAGGTGTTTTCCGACTATCTGCGCGGCGACGACACCGCCAATGGCGGCGGCACCTTTCCGTTTCTACGGCGTCGCGGACCGCTGGCGCTGATCGGTCTCACCTCGGCGGTGCCGACCGCGCCGTTCATGGCAACGGGGCGGCTCGGGCGCGCCCAGATCGATGCACTCGAAAAAATCCTGATCGAACTTTCGACCGAGCAGGCGTTTCGTGTGCTCCTGGTGCATCATCCGCTCCGGTCGGATTCGCGTCCCAAGCGGCTGACCGATTCTCGGCCGCTGCTCGCATTGCTCGAACGCTACGGCGTCGAGCTGATTTTGCACGGGCATGATCATATCCATTCGACGATGTGGTTCGACGGACCCGATGGCAAAATACCGGGGATCGGCGTGCCGGCGGCCTCGGCGCTCGCCCGCGGCCGCCATCCGGCCGCCGCCTATAATCTGCTCACGATCGAGCGCGACGGCAACGCCTGGCGTTGCGAGCAGACCGTGCGCGGCATCGACGGCGACAGGCGGGTCAAGGAAATAAAGCGCACGAGGCTGATCTAGAGATTCCTCAGGCTCGCAAACAGCGCGAGCCCAAACAGCGCGATCGCGCCGAGGATGAAGCCGAGTGCGAACGTCCCGAAACCGCCGCGGCGCGGCTTCTCGAGCGGCGCAGACTCGAGAACGCCCGTCACCACCATGGCATGTTCGCGCTCGATGATGCGGCGCGCAACATAGTCGGTGACGGCATCGACGATGACGGGCACGTCATGGGATTCGACCAGAACAGTGCGGCCGAACCGCGTGTCCTGCACGAAACGATAGACGCGCTTGTCCCGCCCCATCAAGACATGCGCGACCACGTCGATCCACAGCCGCGGCGTCTCGCCCTGGCTGATGCCGCGATCGAACAGGTCGACCTTTTCAGGTACCTGCGCGAACAGCGGATCGAGCGCCTCGTTCAGAATCTCGAGCCTCGCCACTTCGGCATCGCGCAGTTCGACAACGACACCAGTGCGATCGGCGGCCTCGATCCGTGCCTGGCGGAGCGCATCGCGCAGCCGCGTCGGTCGCATCTCGCCCGCGGCGTTGCCGGTATCCTGCGCTTCTGACATTTCTGTTTCGGCCTTTTCCGGATGGGTGTTCGGCCCGCTTAACCTATCAGTAACCTATTTTTCCGCAAAGACCCTTTGTTCCCAATGACTTGCAGAATGCATTTGCTAAACCAAACGGCCCCACCCGGAAAAACCGGATGGAGCCGCTCTTGCTTGATACTTTCCTTGGACGTCTTCTTCTAACCCTTTGTTTGAGGCGTTTTCCTCACGCGAACCGGTATCCACTTCGCTCGAAAACGCTTCCGCCTCACGCCGAGACGCGGGAGGGCTCCTCCACAATGGAGAAGCGCACGCCTGCCTTGTGGCGGTTCTCTTCCGAGACCTCGCGCCAGCAGTCTTCCGCTTCTTTGCGCGATTTGAACGGGCCTTTGACCTGGGCCGAACCTTCCACGAGCTTGTGGAAGTTCATCGAGCCGAACTCGCCGCCAATCACCCAGAAATTGCTGCCTTTGGTCATTCCTAGTCTCCTGTTGTCCGGCCGTTACTCGGCCGCTTGAACCTTGATTTCCGACCCGTGCGACTTGAACTGCGCGGCTTCGGTCGAGTCGTGAAGCGCCGTCGTCGACGAGGTGCCGCCGGTGATGGTGGTCGACACCAGATCGAAATAGCCGGTGCCGACTTCGCGCTGGTGGCGCGTTGCCGAGTAACCGAACTTCTCCGAGGCGAACTCGGCCTGCTGCAGGCGGGAGTAAGCCGCCATGCCCTCGGCCTTGTAGCCGCGCGCCAGTTCGAACATGCCGTGGTTGAGCGAGTGGAAGCCCGCCAGGGTCACGAACTGGAACTTATAGCCCATCGCGCCGATCTCGCGCTGGAATTTTGCAATGGTCGCCTTATCGATGTTGGCTTCCCAGTTGAACGAGGGCGAGCAGTTATAGGCCAGCATCTTGTTCGGATAGACCTTGTGCACGGCCTCCGCGAATTCCTTCGCCTCTTCGAGGTTCGGGGTCGAAGTTTCCCACCACAGCAAGTCAGCATATTTCGCAAACGCGATGCCGCGCTTGATGCAATGGGCAAGGCCGGTACCGGGCTTGAGACGGAAGAATCCTTCCGCGGTGCGCTCGCCGGTGATGAATTCGCGGTCGCGCTCGTCGACATCGGCGGTGATCAGTTTTGCACTTTCCGCATCGGTACGCGCCAGCACGAAACTCGGCACGCCGCAGACGTCGGCGGCCAAACGCGCCGCGACCAGATTGCGCTCATGCGCCGCGGTCGGGATCAGAACCTTGCCGCCCATGTGGCCGCACTTCTTTTCCGACGCGAGCTGGTCCTCGAAGTGAACGCCGGCCGCGCCCGCCTCGATGTAAGCTTTCATGATCTCGAACGAGTTCAAGGGGCCACCGAAGCCCGCTTCGGCGTCGGCGACGATCGGCACGAACCAGTCGATCTTGGCGCCACCTTCGGAATGCTCGATCTGATCGGCACGCTGGAAAGTGCGGTTGATGCGGCGACACAGTTCCGGTCCGGCATTGGCCGGATAGAGGCTCTGGTCCGGATACATCGCGCCGGCGGTGTTGGCGTCGGCCGCGACCTGCCAGCCCGAAAGGTAGATCGCGGGCAGGCCCGCACGCGCCTGCTGCATCGCCTGGTTGCCCGTGACGGCGCCGAGCGAATTCACGTAGGGCTCTTTCTTGAGCGATTCCCAAAGCCGATTGGCGCCCTTCTCGGCCAGCGTGTAGGCGATCGGCACGGAGCCGCGCAGCTTCTCCACCTCGGCCGGACTGTAGGGACGGCTGATGCCGTCGAAACGCCCTGCGGGCGCGGGAACCAGCTGTTCAAAGGTCTTCGCCATCGTATTCTCCAATCGACATTCGTGACAGTGCATTGCGAAATGCGTGGCGAGAGCTAAACGCTAAACTTCCTAATTCGTATAGACCGCTTGATATTGAATGGTGATGTCATGTAACATGTGGACTTGTCGTAGATGTCACTTTGTCATTTTTGTCACAAATGAACGTCATTCCGGGGCCTGCGGAGCAGGAACCCGGAACCTCGAGATTCCGGATCGCCGCTCCACGCCGTCCGGAATGACCACAGGGATCAGCGAGGCCGCCATGGCTACAGATTCGGGAAAAAAGCTGTTTGTCGGCCCCAGATTCCGGCGCATCCGCCAGCAATTGGGCCTGTCGCAGACCCAGATCGCCGAGGGGCTCGGCATTTCGCCCTCCTATATCAACCTGATCGAGCGCAATCAGCGCCCGGTGACGGCACAGATCCTGCTGCGGCTGGCGGAGGCCTATGACCTCGATCTGCGTGATCTTGCCACTGCCGATGAGGACCGCTTCTTCGCCGAGCTCAACGAGATTTTTTCCGACCCGCTGTTCCGCCAGATCGACCTGCCGAAGCAGGAACTGCGCGATCTCGCCGAGCTCTGCCCCGGCGTCACCCATGCGTTGCAGCGGCTTTACGCCGCCTATACCGAGGCCCGCCGCGGCGAGACGATGGCCGCCGCGCAATTCGCGGATCGCGAAGACGGCACGCGCTTCGAGGCCAATCCGGTCGAGCGCGTCCGCGAGCTGATCGAGGCCAACCGCAATTATTTCCCCGAGCTCGAACAGGCGGCGGAGAATCTGCGCGACGAGTTGAGCATCAGTGCCGAAGGACTGTTCGCGGCGCTTAGCATCCGGTTGCGTGAAAAACATTCGATCGTGACCCGCATCATGCCGGTCGACGTGATGCGCGAGACCTTGCGGCGGTTCGACCGGCATCGCCGGCAACTCCTGATCTCCGAGCTGATCGATGCACCCGGCCGCACGTTTCAGCTCGCGTTTCAGATCGGGATTGCCGAGTGCAACGCGATCTTCGAGAGCATTGTCGGCCGTGCCGGGCCGCTCGACGACACCACGCGAAGGCTCTACCGCATTACGCTTGCGAATTATTTCGCGGCCGCCGCCATGATGCCCTACCAGGCCTTCCATTCTGCCGCGGAAGCGCTCGGCTACGACGTCCACGTGCTGGCGCAGCGTTTCAATGCCGGCTTCGAGCAGGTCTGCCACCGCCTGACCACGCTACAGCGGCCGAACGCGCGCGGCGTGCCGTTTTTCCTGCTGCGCGTCGACAATGCCGGCAATGTCTCGAAACGGTTTTCCTCCGGCACGTTTCCGTTCTCCAAGTTCGGCGGCACCTGTCCGCTGTGGAACGTGCATTCGACTTTCGACACGCCGGACCGCCTCCTGAAACAGGTGATCGAGCTGCCGGACGGCAACCGCTATTTCTCGATCGCGCAGATGGTGCGGCGGCAGGTCTCGCCGCATCCGCAAGCCCAGCCGCGATTTGCGATCGGACTTGGCTGCGAAATCCGCCACGCCGCAAAGCTCGTCTACGCCGCGGGGATGGATCTGGAGAAGACGGAAGGCACGCCGATCGGCGTCAACTGCAGGCTTTGTGAGCGCGAGAATTGCAGCCAGCGCGCCGAGCCGCCGATCACCCGCACCCTGATCCTCGACGAGAATACCAGGCGGGTGTCGTCGTTCGCGTTTTCCAATGCGCGGGAGCTGTGAGGGCTGCGAGCTGAGTGCAAACCCGTCATCCTGAGGAGGCCGCAACGCGGCCGTCTCGAAGGACGACGGCCCGGACTGTTTATCCTTCGAGGCTCGCTCCGCTCGCACCTCAGGATGACGGAGATGGTTTTCACCCCGGCACGCGGCCTTTGATCGCGTTGGCCCAGGCGCCGTAGACGACGCGCCCCGCGTTGTCTGTCGGCATCCGCCCGCGCAGGCCTTGTTTCAACCGCGCGAGATCGTCGGGCGCCATCGAAGCGACGACCGGGGCGATCGACGAGCTCAGGGTCGATGCGGACCAGAAGTCCTCGAAATCGACAAAGCTGCGCTGCACGTCGATCCGCCTTGTCTCGACATCGACGAGACCGGCGCCCTTCCACAGCCGTTGCAGCGCTTCCATTTTCGATGCGTCGGCGCTTGGCGGGCGAACCGGGGGAATCCCCATTTCCTGCAACTCGGTCTGCACCGGTTGCAGCGGGAATCCGCCGCCGGCCACATCCCATGCGTAGGCCGCAATCTCGCCGCCTGGCGCGACCACGCGCACCATCTCGGCCACGCCCCTGGCAGGCTCAGGGACAAAGAAGATCACGAGCGCCATGACGGCGACGTCGAAGGAGCGGTCCGCAAACGGCAGCGCCATCGCATCGCCCTTGCGGAATTTCGCCGTTGCCGTCCCGCTTCGCGCACGCGCGTAGACGAGCTGGCCATCCGACGGATCGATGCCCTGCACTTCCGCCGGCGCGCTCCTGGCGACAATCAGTTCGGTGAAGGCGCCGTTGCCGCAGCCGACATCGATCCATCTCAGCCCTGCGCGCGGCTTTAGCCAGTCAAGAAAGATCTCGCCGGCAAGCCTGCTCCACCTTCCCATCATCCGCTCATAGGCGGCGCCATCGTTGAAGCGGATTTGGTGTTCGACCATCGGATCACCTCACCTCGGTTGGAAGCGGCGCAAAACCTAATCCGCGAGCGCGAAGGCCTTGCACCAGCCGTCTTCGCTGACCTCGCCCTCGACCACCTTGCAGGATTTCGGTTTGTCGAACAACGTGCATAGTCCGCAGCTATAGATGCCGTTCGGCGCGTCCTGATATTCGGCCTGCTGTTTTGTCATTTTTTCCACGGCTTGCGTCTGCGAGATTCGAAACAGAAGCCCCGCTGACGTCCCCGCGACAACCGCGCCGATCACCTTTCGCCGCGACCTGTCCAATTTTTCGATCATGGATTTTCTTCCTGACATTGCGGCTGTAGGGTCGGCAAAGGCGCACAGCGCCGTGCCCACCGTCTATCCAGGGCCTCGTTCCTGAATGGTGGGCACGCTGTCGCTTTGCCCACCCTACGGCGTTCCCGCGCAGTTCCCGATTCAAATTTTCAAAAAGCCAAGACGCAAATCGGCATTCCGCCGCGTGATCGCCCGAGCTGTTGTGCGAACCGCCCCCTGACAACAGAGGGCAGGCATCAGCACCCGCTCAGCGAGACACCGCCGACGAGATTCTCCGCACTTGCCGCCCCCGTGGTGGACGGCATCACGGCAGAGCACAGCGCGTTGGAGGAGACGCCGGTGTGCGATGCCGTCGCGCCCTGATCTTGTGTCGTGGTGACAGGGGCTTGTGTCGGTGTGTTGAGAGCCTCACCGGGCAATTGCAGGGCTCGCTGCGGGTTCTGCGTCTGCGCGCTGATGGGCGAAGAGACGGGGCCGATCGATGAAGAGACCGAGCCGATCGACGAAAACGCGCCGAGGCCACTCGTCGATCCGCCCGCGGCCCCTGTCGCTGCTCCGGCCGAAGGGAGGGTTGCGGTCGGCAGGGTCAACGGGTCGGAATTGCAAGGCGCGGCTGTCGCGGCGCCGCCGGTCGAAATGCTGGTCGAAATGCTCGATATGAAACAGGGCGGTCGCAATTGGACCCGTGCGCCGGAAGTCGCAGCGGAACCTGTTGGACCGGGAGTAGCGACACCGGGAGTCGCGCCAGCAGTTGTGCCAGGAATTGCGCCCGGAGTCGCAGCGGGAGTAAGGCCAGGATTGGTTTGAGCGTGAGGCATCCCGAACCCACCCAGCCAAATGATCGTCGCAAGTATGAAAATTCGTTCCATCGAACTCTCCCGTCCGCCGTGGATCCATGAGGTTCGAAAAAAGCGCGTGTCGCGCCGATGCGGGATCAACGTAGCTGAACCAATCGAGTTCCTGAGGTCTGGCTGCGCCTGCGGGGCGGTAAATAGCCCTGCGCAGACCATGGCCCGCCGGGCAAAGCTTCGGGCGAAGCCGCGATCGCTCCGTCAATCCTTCAGGGTGTATTTCTTGCGCAACTCGGTTGCGATCTTGTCGGCGAGCTCTTGCGCATTCTTGGTGTGTTTGGGCGCGGTCACGACGGTCGGACGCCAGCCCAGCACGGGATCCTTGCGCACGGAGACGAACACGCCTCCGATCAACAGACGTTGGAGGATCAGGTCTTCAAGTTCAGCGTCGGTTTTCTGTTCCTTGCCCATCGGCCTTGCCCATCGGCAGCCTGTTGACTGATTTTACCTCAGCTACGATTGAGGTAACGTCGCGATCCGCGCATGGCGATCACAACTGCGAGATTATAGCCGGAAAATCTGGACGGCATGAGGGCGCCGGGCATCCTCGAATGACCGGTGCAGCAACCGGCGCGGAGCCCCCGACTCGCATTCGCAGTGGGCATCTTACACCCAAGCAGCGCCGGCCCGCTCCGCCCCGCGATCGGCAATGGATTAGCGCGTCACGCTGCTCTATATTTTCGTTTGAGCATGATCTTTTCGGAAAACCGGTGCCCACTTTTCCGGATCATGCTCTAGAGTATCCCCGCAAAATCATATCCGGGAGCGCCACTATGGACCGGCAATTCGACCGCGGAGCCGAAGATCTCGGCAACTCGATCCATCTTGAACATGTCAACGTCACGGTGCCCGATCAGCGGCTGGCGACACTGTTTTATGTCGCGGGCCTCGGGCTCACCCGCGACCCCTATCTGATGGTTTCCGACAGCAATATGTGGGTCAATGTCGGCAGGAGCCAGTTTCATCTGCCGAGCGGCGAGGCGCAGGTGCTACGGGGCCATACCGGGATCGTCATCCCGGGTCGCGCGGCGCTGCTCGACCGGCTCGCCTCGGTTGCCAAGAAGCTCGACGGCACCGCGTTCGCCTATCGCGAGCACAACGACTATGTCGAGGCAACCTGCCCTTGGGGCAACCGTGTGCGCTGCTATGAGCCGGACGCCGCGCGCTTCGGACGCATTGCACTCGGCATCCCCTATGTCGAATTCGACGTGCCGGTCGGAACCACGAAGGCCATTTGCGCCTTCTATCCCGAGATCATGGGCATTCCCGCGGAACTGAAGAACGGCGACGGCGCCGTGGCGCGCGCCAAGGTCGGCAAGGACCAGTATCTGCAGTTCCGCGAGACCGATCGCCCGCAGCCGGATTACGACGGCCACCATGTGCAGATCTATATCAGCGATTTCTCAGGTCCCTATCGCCAGCTGTCGAAGCGCGGCCTGGTCTCCCAGGAGGACAACCAATACCAGTACCGCTTTCGCGACATCGTCGATCTCGCCGACGGCAGGCACCTGTTCACCGTCGAGCACGAGGTGCGCAGCGCCACGCACCCGATGTACCTGCGGCCGCTGGTCAACCGCAATCCGACCCAGACCAACCGCAACTACGCGCACGGCCACGATCAATGGCCCTGGGCGATGAACCCGGACGAATACGACAACCGGTGAGCGGCGCGTCGGCCCGGCGGCGAATCAAGTTGGAGATGCATCGTGGGAGTAGCCAGCTACGAGGTGTCCGGCTCCGGCGCCGCTTGGCACGTCAAGCACGACGGTGAGCCGATCGGCAAATATCCATCGAAGGATGCTGCCTTCGAGGCCGCCGTTGCGGCCGCGCGACCTGTCGTTCGGGAGGGGTACGAGGTTCAGATTTTGGTGCCCGGGAAGACGTATGACCCCTGATCGGCGCGGGGCCCTTTCATATGTGCTCCGCACATCCGCGCGCCCTGTTGGCTAATCCGCGCCACGCGCTATTGTTGTGGCTGTGCTCGGGGCAAGACTGACATGCCTGACACCGTCGCCGAACCATTGTCGGCCTAGCACAACGCTTAGGACTATCAGCTGAGGAGCGATTTCATGCGGATTGCGGTTGTCGGCACCGGAGGTGTCGGCGGGGGATTTGGTGCGGCGCTGGCGAAGGCGGGCGCCGATGTCACCTTCGTCGCGCGCGGCCCACATCTTGCCGCCATGCAGAAGGAGGGACTGAAAGTCCAGGGCGGCCGCGGCGAGACCCATCTGGTGCCGACAAGGGCGACCGACGATCCCGCCAGCATCGGCAAGGTCGATATCGTGCTGTTCTGCGTGAAATTGTGGGACGTCGAAAGCGCCGGCCAACAGATCAAGCCGCTGATCGGTTCTGAGACCGCCGTCATCCCGCTACAGAACGGCGTCGACGCCGCCGAGCGGCTGATCCCGATCCTGGGCGCGAGCGCTGTGATGGGCGGCGTGGCGCAGATCAGTGCATCGATCATCAAGCCCGGCGTGATCCTCCAGGTCGGCAGCTTCATGCGCATGATTTTCGGCGAGCTCGACGGCAGGCACAGCAAGCGCGGCGAGGATTTCCTCAAGCTTTGCCTGAAGGCGGGCTTCGATGCGACCTTGAGCGAGCAGATCACAACCGAGCTATGGATGAAGTTCATCCTGCTCTGCGCCAACGCCAGCATCACGGCGGCGACGCGCCAGCCGATCGGAAAGTTGCGGGACGATCCTGATATACGTGTGGTTTTCGAGGCTGCCTGGCGGGAAACCATCGCTGTCGCGCGCGCCAAAGCAATAACGCTGCCGACCGACGCGGTCGAGCGCATCCGCGAATTCACCAGCCACGTGCCACCAGCCATGAAGGCATCGATGGCGCTCGATCTCGAGCGTGGCAACCGGCTGGAGCTGCCCTGGCTCGGCGGCAAGGTCGTCGAGCTCGGCCAAAAGCTCGGCGTCCCGACGCCGATCCACAGCCTGATGTATGCGCTGCTGAAGCCCTACATCATGGGTACGCCGGCCTGAGCCGCTCGCATTCGAGATCCTGTCGCGCGGTCATCAACGCGTGACGGTGACGCGCAGGAATGTCGCGGGGATCGACGTGACATCCTTGCCCGGGCCTTTGTTCTGGCTGTTGAACAGAACCTCCAGCTCACGCTGCAGATCGGCGGCCCGACCGTTCTTTTCGGCCGCATCGAACGCATTCATGGTCGGCCCGTAGTATTTCCTGAAGGCGTCGACGAGCTCTTTCGGGGGGTGGGGATAGTTGAAGACATAGCTGTCTTTGACACAAGATATCCTCTCTTTCGGGACTCCTGCGCCACCAAATCGCTCGATCACATTACCCTCGATCCCCCACGTCACGGGACTGATGAAGCCTTCGGGCGGCGGCGGCGAATAGGAGGCGCTGATCTTCAGGATTTGCGCCACCAATGTCGGATCGCCCGGAATCCAGTTGCCCATCACGATACGTCCGCCGGAACGGGTCACGCGCACCATCTCCTTGGCGACGTCAAACGGTTTTGGCGCAAACATCGCCCCGAACATGCTGACGACGAGGTCGAAGCTGTTGTCTTTCAACCCTTGCAAATTGGAGGCGTCGCCTTCCTGAAACTTGCAGTTCGCAAGGCCCGCCTCCTTGGCGCGCTTGTTGGCGGCCTCAACGAGGTTGCTTGCGATATCGACGCCGAGCACATCCGCCCCTAACCTTGCCTCCGGCAAGGCTGTGGTTCCGTCGCCGCAGCCGAGGTCAAGGACCTTGAGCCCTTTTGTGATGCCGAGGGTTTTGACGAACGCCTCTCCGCTCTCGCGCATGCTCGCTGCAATACGCGTAAAATCGCCTTTTTCCCAAAGTGCCTTGTTCGGATTATTCATTGCCGCTCTCCGTCCGTGAAAAAACAGCCCGCTCGCCCGGGCCGTTGGATGGAATGCTTTCTAAATCGGCGAGACGGAGAAGCTATCTCACTGGCGGGAACCAATCCAGCGGCAGTGACAAAACGGCGCGCGGCCGCATGTCGCTAGCCGTATTTGATATCAGGCCTTGCAATTCTGGTCGCGGCCGAGACTTCTTTCACGACCTTCAAGGCCTCTTCGAATGAACGACCCCTTGTCGGAATGGCGTGCCAATTTCCGTTTCGCAATTTGAAGTAGGTTCCGAACGTGATGTAGCCGTCGTTATCGTGAGGAATAAGCCTCGGTCATGGGGACTTGCAGATGAGCGGCAGGGTGGCGCGATCTTGTCTTTCACGGCCGCACCCCGCCCCGTCGCCTGTTTTGCGCGTGAGGCGCTCAGTTCAGCTGATCGGCGATCTTGTCGAGCGCGGCCTTGACGCAAGCCTCGTCCTTTTCGCCGCCCGGCGCGCCCGATGCGCCGGCCGCGCCGATGACTTCGTCGCCCACCTTGATCGGGAGCGCCCCCTGGTTGGCGATGACGTTGGTCAAATGGATCAGGCCGAGCGTCGGGTCGGCCTTGACGCGTTCGACCAGGGCGCACGGAAGGTGCGCGCGGTGTAAGCCTTGCGGAAGCTGTTCTCGATGGTATGCGGGCCGGTATTGTCGCCGCGCACCTGTGCGATGATCTCGCCGTTGCGGCCGACCACGGTTGCCGACACTGCGTAGCCAGTGGCCTTGCAGGTTTCGATCGCGGTTTGCACGATCGTTATTGCCATTGCGGCGGATATGTCCTTGTGACTGAGCAGTTGTGCACTTGCGGAGGTGCCCAGCGCCAAGGCGCCAGCTGAGGTGACGGCGATGGCGGAGAGACGAAGCCCTGATGACTGCATACGCGTTGCTCCCTGTTCTCGCCGCGCTCCTGTTCGGGCGGCTTGGACGGAGCATAGGGTATTTTGCGATCCGGCGTCAGGAGGCGATCGCCAGGACCACTGATGTACTAAAATAATATCGTCGTTTGCTGCGGGGCATAAATGCCTCGATTCGGTGTATGGCCCGCAGCCCGCAGGGCGGGTCAGCCGACGGCGTAACCCGCCGATCATCGTGGGGTGGCGGGTTACGCTTCGCTAACCCGCCCTGCGAAAATCACTCCCGCCCCTCCAGCACTTCCAGCACCTTTGGCGGCGACATCGGCAAGCTGTAGAAGCGCTTTCCAAGCGCGTTGTGGATGGCGTTGGCGACCGCGGCCATGACAGGCACCAGCGGCACTTCGCCGACGCCCTTGACGCCCTGCGGATGTTTTGGGTTCGGCACTTCGACCATCACGGTGTCGATCATCGGCAGGTCCGAGCAGACCGGCATGCGATAATCGAGGAAGCCGGGGTTATCGACCTTGCCGTCCCTGTTGTAGATGTACTCCTCGTTGAGCGCCCAGCCGATGCCCTGCGCGACGCCGCCCTGCATCTGGCCCTCGACATAGCCCGGATGCACGGCGCGGCCGACATCCTGCACGGCCGTATAGCGGATCACGCGCGCGATGCCGAGCTCTGTGTCGACTTCCACATCGCAGATGTGGGTGCCAAAGCCGCCCTCGGCGCCTTCGGTGTTGAGCTGCACGCCGGCGCCGATCGGCCCGCCCATCGACGGCGCCTTCGCGGCCAGCTCAGCCAGCGTCAGCGGCTCGAACTGGCCGGCATTGGGGCTCGCCGGATGCGCCGCGCCGTTTTCCCACTTCACCGCCTCGGGGTCGATCTCCCAGATTTTCGCGGCGCGTTCGCGCAAGGTGGTGATGACCTTCTCGGCCGATTGCGTGACGACCATGGCGGAAGCAAACAGTACACGGCTGCCGCCGGTCAGGTTGGAGAAACCGACGGTTGCGGTATCGCCGATCAGGACCGAGACGCGGCGGTAGTCGATACCGAGCAGCTCGGCGCAGACATTGGCAATCGCGGCGCGCGAGCCGCCGATATCCGGATGGCCGGTGGTGACGACGACGTTGCCGTCCTCGGTGATGTTGACTTGCGCCGAGGATTCGCCGCCGGCGTTGAACCAGAAGCCGCTAGCAACGCCCCTGCCCTGCAACTTGCCGAGCGGGGCTGAATAGTGCGGATGCGCTTTCGCGGCCTCCAGCGTCTCGACATAACCGATGCGCGGAAACACCGGGCCATGCGCGGCTTTGGTGCCCTGCTTGGCGGCATTCTTCAGCCGCAGCTCCAAAGGATCCATCTTCAAGGCTTGGGCGAGTTCGTCCATCACGCACTCGACCGCAAAGGCGCCGATCGGCGCGCCCGGCGCGCGATAGGCCGCGACTTTCGAGCGGTTGGAGAGCACGTCGTAGCCGACCGACAGCACGTTCGGGATATCATAAGGCGAGAAGCTGCAGCCGACTGCGCCGCGGATCGGCGAGCCCGGCAACGCGCCGGCCTGTAGATAGAATGTGCCTTGGGCGGCAACAATGGTGCCGTCCTTTTTGGCGCCGATCTTGACCATGCTCTTCGAGCCGGACGTCGGGCCCGTGGCGCGCATCACCTCCTCGCGGGTCATCACCATCTTCACCGGGCGGCCGGATTTTTTCGCCAGCAACGTTGCGAGCGGCTCGAGATAGACGATGGTCTTGCCGCCGAAGCCGCCGCCGATTTCGGCGGGGATGGCGCGGATATCGCTCTGCGGGATGCCGGTCAGATACGCTGTCATCGCGCGCACCATGAACTGGCCCTGGCTCGAGCTCCAGATCGTGGTCTTGTTGTCGGCGGCGACGCTGATCAGACAGGCATGCGGCTCGATATAGCCCTGATGCACCGGGCGAGTAGTAAAGGTGCGCTCGATCACCACCTCGGCTTGCTTGAAACCTTCCGCGATGTCGCCCTTCTTGACCTCGAGCTTGCCTGCGATGTTGGACGGTTTGCCTTCAAACTTGTTGAATTCGTGCAGGATCGGCGCGTCAGGCTTCAGCGCATCGTCGATCTCGATCGCCCACGGCAGTACCTCATAGTCCACCTCGATCAGCTCGCAGGCTTTTGCTGCGATCGCTTCGGTGGTGGCGGCAACGGCCGCGACCGGGTGGCCGGGGAACAGCGCCTTCTCGCGCGCCATCACGTTGCGGCACATCCAGCGCATGTCCTGGATGCCGAGCATCACCGATTTGTCGACCGGGAAGTTGACAATATCCTTCGCGGTGACCACCGCTTTCACGCCCGGCAGCGCCTCGGCCTTCGCGGTGTTTATTCCCTTGATGCGCGCGTGCGGATGCGGGCTGCGCAAAACCTTGCCCCAGATCATGCCGGGCATGGTCGTGTCGGCGGCAAAGGCGGCGCGGCCCGTGACCTTGTCGACGCCATCAGGGCGAATGGTACGCTGGCCGATCCACTTGTTGTTGGTGACGACGTTCATTGCACGGACTCCTTGATTCCTTGCTCCCGCATTTCGGCGGCGGTCTCCAGAACCGCGCGGACAATCTTGTCGTAGCCGGTGCACCGGCAGAGATTGCCGGCGAGCCAGAATCTCACCTGTTCCTCGCTCGGGCGCGGATTCTTCCGCAACAGCGCTTCAGAAGCGACCAGCATGCCCGAGGTGCAGATGCCACATTGCAGCGCGGCCATTTCCAGGAATTTTTGCTGCAACGGATGCAGCCGCTCGCCATGGGCCATGCCTTCGATGGTTCCAAGATCATGGCCTTCGGCTTCCGCGGCGAGCATCAGGCAGGAACAGACCAGGCGGTCGTCCAGCATAATGCTGCAAGCGCCGCAATCCCCGGACGCGCAGCCTTCCTTCGAGCCGGTCAGCGCGAGCGGCCCGCGCAGCGCGTCGAGCATGGTGTCGTTGGGCTCGCACAGAAACTCCATCGGCTCGCCGTTGATGGTGGTGGAAACATGCAGTTTCGCCATGGTGTTCAATTTCCTCCGGCGCGTTGGGCCGCGATTTTCGCCGTGCGCTTCAACAGCACGCCGGCAATTTTGGTGCGATAAGCGATGGTGCCGCGCTTGTCGTCGATCGGACGGCAGGCGGCGGAGCAGGCGGCCGCGGCAGCGTTCAGCACGGCGTCGTCGAGCTTGCTGCCAACAAGCGCTTTCGCCGCCGCCTCGACCAGCAGCACGGTCGGCGCTACCGCGCCGAGACCTACGCGAGCGGCGGTGCAGACGCCGTCCTTCAGCGTCAGACTGACGCCGCACCCGACCACGGCGATGTCCATTTCGGTGCGGGGGATCATGCGCAGATACGCATCGCCCGAACCGTGCGGCCGCGGCGGCAGGGTGAAACTGACCAGGATCTCACCGGGTTTGAGATTGGTGCGGCCAGGACCGGCCGGCACTTGCTCGACCGGCATCTCGCGGCGTCCGCTTGGCCCGGCCACCGTGACGATGGCGCCGGCCGCGATCATGGCGGGCACGCTGTCGGCGGCCGGAGAACTGTTGCAGAGATTGCCGCCCGCCGAGGCCCGTCCCTGGACCTGGGTAGAACCGATCAAGTTGACCGCCTCGAGCACCCCGGGCCAGATTTTTCCGAAGCGCGGATGCTCGGCCAGCACCGCGCCTGGAACCGCGGCGCCGATCCGGAAGCCGCCACCGGCGGTTTCCTCGATGGTGGTCATTTCAGAGATTTTCTTGATGTCGACGATCACGCCGGGCTTCACGCTGCCTGCGCGCATCTGCACCAGCAAATCGGTGCCGCCGGCGAGGATCCGCGCGGCACTCCCGGCAGCGGCAAAGGCCGAAACGGCTTCATCGAGCGTGGCCGGGCTTAAATATTGGATATCCGTCATGGTAGCTTTCCGCCGTTTCCCTCTATCCGGTGATGTCGCCTCACCTTTCAGGCCTCTGAGGTAACGAAGTCTACACGGCTCAAGCGGATTGGAACAGCCGCCTAGCCCGGTGCCAGCCGCAGGCTCCCATGCGCAGGGCGGGCTTGCGCCGCGCTTGGCGCTCAGAAAACGGGCCGCCTTTTCGTCACAGCCTCGTCATGGCCGGGCTTGACCCGGCCATCCGCGTCTTTGAATGATGCCACGGCACAGCATCTTGTTTCGAACCGGCATCCGATCGGCATCTTCATGAAGCGTTCTTCGACGATCCTTTTTGGCGCCGCCTTGTTGGCGCTTCTCGGCGGACCGCGGCCGGCACCGGCTCAACAGCTATTTCCAACTCCCGCCAGACCAGCCACGGCGCCGGCCAGGCCACCCGCCGCCCCCTCGCCCCGCGCCGCTTCCTGCCACAATGGCGCGAGCTTTGACCGCTTCCTCGCCGATCTCAAGCAACAGGCGGCCGCCGCCGGGGTCTCGCAGAGCGCGCTGTCCGAGGCCGCGCCCTACCTCGTCTACGACCAGGGCATCGTCAACCGCGATCGCGGCCAGCGCGTGTTCGGGCAAATCTTCACCGCGTTCGCCGGCCGCATGGCTGCGCCCTACCGGATGCAGCAGGGCCAGGCGCGGATCAAAGCCTATTCCGCGGCGTTTGCGCGCGCCGAGAAGGAATATGGCGTGCCGCCGGCGGTGATCGCCGCGTTCTGGGGGCTTGAAAGCGATTTCGGCGCCAACATGGGCAACCTGCCGACGCTGCGCTCGCTGGTGTCGCTGGCCTATGATTGCCGCCGCTCCGAGATGTTCCAGAACGAGACCATCGCGGCGTTGAAGATCATCGACCGCGGCGATCTTTCGCCCGAGGAGATGATCGGCTCCTGGGCCGGCGAGCTCGGCCAGACGCAATTTCTTCCGACGCATTATTTCAACTACGCCGTCGACTATGACGACGACGGCCGGCGCAATCTGTTGAGCAGCCCGCCCGACGTGATCGGCTCGACCGCGAACTATATCGCCACGGGCCTGAAATGGCGTCGCGGCGAGCCGTGGCTGGAAGAAGTGCGCGTGCCACAGAATCTCCCGTGGGATCAAGCCGACCTGACGATCCAGTTGCCGCGTTCGAAATGGCTGCAGTTCGGCGTGACTTACGCTGACGGACGCCCGCTGCCGAATGACAATCTGCCGGCATCGCTGCTGCTGCCGATGGGCCGGATGGGACCGGCGTTTTTGGCCTATGCCAATTTCGCCGCCTACACCGAATGGAATAATTCGCTGATCTATTCGACGACCGCCGGCTATCTCGCAAGCCGCATCGCGGGCGCGGCGCCGATGCATCGCCCGGCGGCGGCGGTTGCGCAACTGCCGTTCAACGAGATCAAGGAATTGCAAGGGCTTTTGGTGCGCGCGGGCTTCAATGTCGGCAAGGTCGACGGCGTGCTCGGCCAGCAGAGCCGAACGGCCGTGAAAGCGATGCAGATCAAATACGGCCTGCCGGCCGATTCCTGGCCGACCGCAGAATTATTGGTGCGGATGCGCGGCGGGCCGCGTGCGCTGTCCCAGCCCGCCGCGGCGGCCTTGCCGCTCGCACGTTAGAGGTGGCTTTTTCCTTGGCGCGGCATTATGTGAGTTCAACTTCACCGTTCCCCGCCATGAAGAGAGCATCACATGTCCTTTTACGACGCTACCGTTCCCGTTTTCCTGCAAACACTCGGCGCGCTTTCAGGTCTGCTCACCAAAGCCGAAGCCCACTGCAAGGCCAGGAAGATCGAGCCCGAGGTTCTGCTCGGCGCGCGGCTCTATCCGGATATGCTGCCGCTGACAAAACAGGTTCAGCTCGCCTGCGACTTCGCAGCCAAAGGCTGCGCGCGCCTCACCCACAGCGAGGTGCCGTCCACGCCCGACACCGAAAAGAGCTTTGACGAATTGAAGCAGCGGATCGCCAGGACCGTCGACTATGTGAAGACGTTCAAGCCCGCGCAATTCGAAGGCGCCGACCGGACGGACGTCACCTTCCCGGCAGGGCCCAACAATTCCATCACGCTGAAGGGTCAGGAATTCGTGAACCGTTTCTCCTTCCCGAATTTTTATTTTCATGCAGCGACCACGCATGGAATTTTGCGCCACAACGGCGTTGAAATCGGGAAAAGAGATTTTCTCGGAATTGCCTGACGCTTCCCGTCATTCCGGGGCGCGCGAATGCGCGAGCCCGGAATCTCGCGCCACAACTTCGAGATTCCGGGTCTGGTCCTTCGGACCATCCCGGAATGACAATGGTGGGAACGTCGCGCGCGGGTCACCCGCGAAATCGGAATGGCTCCCGGCATTGCGGAGTTTGCGGCAATGCACAAATGTCCCTTATCTGTCATCTGTCGAAAGCAACAACATGAGCACGCCTGCCAAACTCTTCGAGCCCCTCAAGCTCGGCCCGATCACGCTGCCTAACCGTTTCGTGATGGCGCCGCTGACGCGCAACCGCGCCGTCCCGCCCGGCATGGTGCCGAGCCCGCTAGCGATCGACTATTACGGCCAGCGCGCATCCGCAGGCCTGCTCGTCACCGAGGCCAGTCAGGTCTCGCAGCAAGGCCAGGGCTATCAGGACACGCCCGGCATCTACTCGAAAGAACAGGTCGCCGGCTGGCGCAAGGTGACCGACTGCGTACACCAGCGCGGCGGGCGCATCTTCATCCAAATCTGGCATGTCGGGCGCGTCTCGCACACCTCGCTACAGCCGGGCGGCGGCGCGCCGGTTGCCCCGTCGGCGATCCGCGCCAAGGGTAAGACCTTTGTCAACGGCACCTTCACTGACATCTCCGAACCGCGCGCGCTGACGCTCGAAGAAATTCCAGGCATCATCGAAGATTTCAAGCGCGGCACCGCGAATGCAATGGCCGCAGGCTTTGACGGCGTCGAAATCCACGGCGCCAATGGCTACCTGCTCGACCAGTTCGCCAAAGACGGCACCAACAAACGATCAGATGCTTACGGCGGATCAGTCGAGAACCGCGCCAGACTGATGCTCGACGTCGCCAAGGTCGTCGCCGCCGAAGCCGGCGCGGAAAAAACCGGCATCCGCATCTCACCGGTGACGCCGGCCAACGACGTCTCCGACAGCAACCCGCAGCCGCTGTTCGACCATATCGTCGATCGCCTCAACGCGCTGAAGCTCGTTTATATCCACGTCATCGAAGGCGCGACCGGCGGCCCGCGTGACATCGCGCCGTTCGATTACGGGTCCTTGCGCAAGCGTTTTGCGGGCGCCTATGTCGCCAACAACGGCTATGACTTCGAACTCGCCAACAAAATGCTCGCGGCCGGTGCGGCCGATCTGATCGCGTTCGGCAAGCCGTTCATCTCCAACCCCGATCTGGTCGAGCGCCTGAAGAAGGGCGCGCCGCTGAACGAGTGGGACAAGGCGACCTTCTACGGCGGCGGCGCCAAGGGCTACACGGATTATCCGACGCTGGAAGCTGTGGAAGCGGCGCAGTAAGGAACGACTTCACTCCCCATCGTCATTCGGGGGTGGTCCGAAGGACCAGACCCGGAATCTCGAGATTCCGGGTTCGATGCTCCGCATCGCCCCGGAATGACGAATTATAGTAATGTCCTCGGCATGACCCAGCCCACCGCCGAGGACATCGTTCGCCGCGCGACCGCCGCTTTCAATTCCGGCCAGCGCGAGGCGGCGCGCCGGCTCTGCGAAGAGGGTTTGAGCCGCGAGCCGGGCGAGCCCATGCTCAACCATCTCCTGGCCGCCGTGCTGTTTTCCGAAGGTGAAATTCAAGCAGCCCGCACGCATGTCGAGAGGAGTCTCGCAAACCGTCCCGGAAACGCCGCGGCGCATCTGCTCGCCGCGCGCATCGCGCGTGCGGCAAAGGATTTTGATACGGCGCTGGCAAATCTGGATCGCTCGATCGCGCTTGCGCCGCAACGCGAAGTCTTTCTCGAAAAAGCCCGCACGCTCGACCAGGCCGGCCTGCGGCCGCAGGCCCGCGAGGCGTGGCGCGCCATTCTGGACGTCGTCCCGCAAAACGCCGAAGCCGCGGCGCGGCTCGGGCGGCTGACATGGGAGGATGGCGACCACGCCGCCGCCGTGTCCTTGCTTGAGCGCGCCGCATCGGGCGATGCGCCCGCCTCGACCTGGTTCGATCTCGGCCTCGCCCGCCAGGATTTGCGCAACTATGACGGCGCCGCCACCGCCTACCGCAAGGCGATCGAACTAAAACCCGATCACGCCGAGGCCGCGCTCAATCTCGGCACCGTGTTGCAGGAGTTGGGCGACATGGACAACGCGATGCGCGCCTACACACAGGCCTATCGCCTCCGTCAGCAAACCTTCGGCACGATCGCGATGGCATTGACCTCGGCACCTCATGGCCGGTTGTGGCTCGATGAAGCCGCGCTGCGCCGCGCGCTTGGCGAGTAAAGGATCAGGCTCGGCCGCGCCGCGCGCGAAAATGCTTGCGATAGACGTTGGGCGCGGCCAGCACCTCCGCGACCGTCTTTGAATAGGCCGCTCGGTGCGCCTCGTCAAAACTCTCAAACACCAGCTGCGGCGCTTCGCGCGGGACTGCAAAGCACTGCGCCACCGGCGTGCCTTTTTTCAGCACCCCGGAAAAATCAGACTTCGTCCAGATCGCCGGAAAGTTGATGCCACCGTCGTGGAAACGATCGGCGTCGACCAGGCCTGCGATCAGGCGAAACGGCAACTCGTCCCGGTTCACCGGGTGCGTGGCGAACAACGACCAGCCGGGCTCGAGCTCGATGGTCCAAAAGCTGTTGAATTTGATCGCGGCCTGGCCATCCCTTGCAAACGGCGCGTCGGGAAATTGCGCCGCGACGTGAAAGCTTAAGGGAGCGCGCGGATGGCCAGACGTCGCCGGCTCGGGGATGTCCCAGTCCCAGGAAAAGGCGCCACGATCCACGGTGACGTCGCAGGGCAAGAGGATCATGACGCCATAGGCCATCGCGTCGACAAAGGGCGGGCATTGTTTCACGGTGCGGATGTCGCGTCCGTGAATTTCGGAACGCGCCTTCGAAGGCATGGCGCGAAGCCAATCCGGCAGCGCGCCGCGCGCCGGCACCGGTTGCGGCAAATGACCCGATAGCTGCGGATCGCAACGAAAGATCATGCGCATGGCAAACTCCTGCATCAATGCGACGTGCGGTCAAATGCCTTCCCGGTCCCGGCGTCAAACACATGGGCGCGCTTCAGATTGAAACGCAAAACGACCTGCGAGCCAGCTGCGGGACGAATTTCGGGGCGCACACGCGCGGCAACCGGGTGACCGGACATCGTCGTGAACACCAGCGTATCCGCGCCGAGCGGCTCGATGACTTCGACGATCGCCGGCAGATCGGCGTATCCCGGCAAAGGCCCACCTAGCGCGATGTCGACATCCTCCGGGCGCATGCCGAAAACGAGGTCGCTTGCCGTCCCGGCCGTTCCGTCCCGCAACGCTATGACCTGATCGCTCTTCCCCAACCGCAATTCGTTAGGGCCGCCGCGTTTCGCAGGGATCAGGTTCATCGTGGGAGCGCCGATGAAGCTTGCGACGAACAGGCTGGCAGGCGCGTGATAGACCTCGTCCGGCGTGCCGATCTGCTCGATATGACCGCCATTCATCACGACCACGCGGTCGGCGAGCGTCATCGCCTCGATCTGATCGTGGGTGACGAAGACCGTGGTGACGCCGAGCCGCTGATGCAGCTTCTTCATTTCCAGCCGCATCGACCCGCGCAATTTGGCATCGAGATTGGACAACGGTTCATCGAACAGGAAAACCCGGGGCTTGCGCACGATGGCCCGCCCCATGGCGACGCGCTGTCGCTGGCCGCCGGAGAGCTGCTTCGGCCTGCGCTGAAGATAAGGTGTGAGACCGAGAATTTCGGCCGCATCGCGCACGCGCGCATCGATCTCCCGGCGCGGCACTTTTCGGTAGAGCAACGAGAACGCCATATTCTCGTACACCGACATGTGCGGATACAGCGCGTAATCCTGAAACACCATCGCGATATCGCGATCCCGTGGTTCGATCTCGTTGACGGTGCGCGCGTCGATCAGGATTTCGCCGCCCGAAATATCCTCCAATCCGGCCAGCATGCGCAGCGTGGTCGACTTGCCGCAACCGGACGGTCCGACCAGCACGATGAATTCGCCGTCCTCGATCATCAGGTCGATGGCATGAACGACCTCGAAGGAACCATAGCGCTTGACCAGCTTTCTGAATTCGACGGTGGCCATCTCATCACCTCACCGGACGTTCGCAGCACCTACCGTGTTGACCGCCGATTTGCAAAGGCTATCATTTGGCAAAGGCTTTGATCGTCACGCCTTTCAAACCGGTCGTCAGAACCGGTTGCAGCAGTCGGCGGCTCGACGGGAGTGCTCTGCTTCCGGTCGTGCGGGAAACGAGCGAGGGAGGATAAGATGGACCGCAGGACCGTTCTCAAGGCCGGCGTGGCTACCGCCGGGACGCTGGCGATGCCGGCCTATCTCAGGGCTCAGTCGAACAAAAAGCTCAGCATTCTGACCTGGAACATCGCCGATCAGGAAGCGCTCTTCAAGGAAGAGTTTGCCGATTTCCAGAAAGCCAATCCCGGTGTCGAGATCGAATGGCTCGACAAAAAAGGGCCCGATCTTCCGGCGTTCTATCAGACCCAACTGGTCGCGGGCACCGCGCCCGACATCGTCGATCTTCAAGGCGAGCTCTGGGTGGAATGGGCGGTCGGCGGCGCGCTGCTCGACCTGACCCCCTACCTGAAGAACGAACCCGACCTCATCAAGCTTTACAATCCGGATTATATGTCGACCCTGGCGTACGACAAAAAGAACTACCTGCTTCCGTTCTACATCTCCAAGACACTGCTGTATTACAACAAGCTCATGTTCAAGGAAGCCGGCCTGTCCGGCCCGCCGAAATCGTTCGACGACATCATTTCGTTTTCGCAAGCGATGGCAAAAGGCGAAAAGACAGGGTTCATCACGCTCAATTTTGACTGGCTGTACTGGCCGCTGATGAAGATGAACGGCATCGAACTGCTGTCGCCCGATCTGAAGAAGCCGGCCTTCAATACCCCCGAAGCTGTTGCGGTTCTCGATCGCCTTGCCAAGGCCACCGAATCCGGCGCGATCAACAAGATTGCCTGGACCGGCCGCTGGGTTGAGCCGAACGGTGCGTTCGCCGGAGGCAATGTCGGCATGCTTCACGCCCATTCGGCAGCGTATTTCTTCGTCAAGGGACAGGGCCGCTGGATCAACCAGGAGACGCTGGGCGCGATTCAGACTCCCGGCGGCTGGTCGACACCGACCAACCACGGATTTGCGATTTCCAAGACCTCGAAGAATCCCGACCTCGCTTTCGCGCTCATCAAGCACATGACCAGCATCAAGTGGGCCACGCGGCTTGCCGAGATCAGGCGCGTGCTCACCGCCAATATCGAGGCCGACAAAGCCGGGCTCGCAAAGGTAGAGGCGGAAGATCCCCTGGCACATGCGGTGCTCCAAACCCAGCTTGAGCAAACCGACAAGCTGACCGGCAATTGGCCGCTGCCGAACGATGCGCAGGTCAAGGACGCGTTCTGGCCGGAAATCCAGAACGCAGTGCTGGGACGCAAGGACGCTAAGACCGCGCTCGCCGACGCCGAACGCGCGGTGGCACGCGTCATGCGGCGGTCCTGAGAGCGTGCGCCGGCCGCATTTCAAGCTGCGAAAGTCGACCCGCAAGGCCGTTCTGATCTGGAGCTTCCTTGCCCCGTCGCTTCTGATCTTTTTTCTCTACCGCATCCTGCCGCTGGGATGGAACGTCCTGCTGTCGTTCCAGGCATGGTCGCCGATGAAGCCCGCGGTCTTCATCGGCCTCGAAAACTACCAGGAAATGCTGTTCGAGGACGAAGTATTCTGGCAGGCGCTCTGGAATACAATCGGCATCATCGGATCCGCCCCGATCGGCATTGCGATTGCGCTTGGGCTCGCCCTCCTCGTCAACTCTGACATCAGAGGACGCGACATCTACCGCACGCTGATCTTTTTGTCCTATCCGCTGATGACGGTTGCGGTCGCCATCATCTGGCGCTGGATGTTCGACGAGCGCGTCGGATTGATCAACTATGTCGCGCGGATGCTGGACCTTGTCGACAAGCCGATCCCGTTCCTCAACTCGTTCACCTGGGCGCTGCCCTCGGTGATCGCCGCCAATATCTGGCAGATGCTGGGCTTCTACATGATCATCATCCTGACCGGCTTGCAGAATATTCCCGGCAATCTCTATGAGGCCGCGGCGATCGACGGCGCCAACGCGTTCCGCCGTTTCCTGCGCATCACGCTGCCGTTGTTGAAACCGTCGATCTTCCTTTGTTTCGTCATCGGCATGCTCAACTCGGTGACGAGCTTCGATCTGGTCTACGTCATGACCGCCGGCGGTCCCGGACATGCCACCGAGATTCTCGTCACCTACATCTACAAACTCGGCTTTACCCAGACGCGCTTCGACTACGCCGCGGCCGTGACTGTGGTATTCTTTCTGCTGCTGCTCGGCGTGACGTTCACCGCGAACCGGCTATCCGGCGGCAACGCCGGCGCCGTGGAGATCGACTGATGGGAAAATATCCGCGGTGGCCTATTCATCTTGCCTTGCTCGCAGCAAGCTTCGTCATGCTGGTGCCGTTCTATTGGGTGCTGAAGACCTCGATTTCCGGCGAAAACATCTTCGCCTATCCGCCCAGCATCATTCCGCGCGACCCCAATCCGTTCTATTACGTGGACGTCTGGTACGCGATCCCGTTCGCGCGTTTCTTCCTCAACAGCGTCGTGGTTTCCGTCATCACGATCGTCGCTAACGTGGTGCTGAACGCGATGGCGGGCTATTCGCTCACGCAGCGCTTCCTGGGCAAGAGCGCCGTGCTGATGCTGTTTCTGTCCTGCATGATGATCCCGTTTCAGACCACCATCATTCCGGCCTATCTGATCACGGGCAAGCTCGGCCTGCTCGATTCCTATCTGGGTTTGGCGCTGCCGATGTTTTCGACGATCATCTGTATCTTCGTGTTCAAGGCGAGCTTTGACGCGATCCCGCGTTCGCTGATCGATGCCGCCAGGATCGATGGCCTGTCGGACTGGAACATCATCTGGAAGGTGATGATGCCGCTCGCAAAGTCGGCGATGGCGACCAACGTCATTCTTTCATTCATCTGGTCGTGGAACAATTTCATGTGGCCGCTGATCGCAACGCGATCAGCCGATATGCAGACACTTCCGCTCGGCCTTGCCCGCTTCCTGTCGTACCAGGAAGATTCGACCGGGGCGCTGTACGCCTTCTGCATCATGGTGCTTGCACCCGGCATTCTGCTATTCCTGCTGGCGCAACGAGAATTCGTACAAGGTTTGACATCAGGCGCGGCAAAAGGATGACGATGAACGACGAGGATATCTCGCGTCCAAAATGGAAGCGGTGGCTGCTGAATCGCTTCGTACTGGTGCCCGCCGCGTTGGTCCTCATCACCGTCGGCTGGAATCTCTGGGTCGTCACCCACGATCACGGCATTGTCGAGGGCCGCGTCGTTGACGCGGCCGGCGCGCCGGTCGAAGGCGCCGAGGTCAGGCTTTGGGTGTTCAACTTCGCGACCTTCGTCGTAAAGGCATCGACAACCACCAGGCCCGATGGCTCCTTTGAATTTGCAGATAATCCGTCGCACAACATCCAAGTCAGCGCGGAGAAACCCGGCACGGGACGATCCGCGCGCGTGCCGATCCGGCTTTATTTTGCCTCGGAAGATTTTGTGCTGAAGGACCCGCTTCGGTTGACGGACGGCAGCTAGGCAATGTGTCGGGCCGGCGATGCAGTCACCAGGGCAACGGTTGGTCGTGATAGGTGACGAAACTGCCGGTGTGATGCGGCCCTGCGCGGTGGATGACGCCGCGCATTCCGGCGACGCTCTCGGTCACCGGCACGCGTCCGCCGGGTTCGGTTGCGGCCCATCCCGGATGGAGCGCAAGCGCGCAGACGCCGCGCGGCGCAAGATCGACGGCCAGCGTCTTCACGATCATGTTCAAGGCGGCCTTGCTGGAGCGATAAGCGTAGGACGCGCCGGAATTGTTCAGCTCGATTGATCCCATGCGGCTTGAAACGAACGCCATTGTTTTCTGATCGCTGCGGGCGACCTGTTCGACGAAGCTCTCGGCCATCTTCATCGGCCCGATCAGATTGGTTTCCAGGATCCGGCGCCAATTGGCGTAGTCGGTCTGTCCGAACGGTGGATGCGGACGGGCTATTCCGGCATTGTTGAGCAGGATGTCCACGGCATCGCCCGCCAATCGCCTTGCAAGCGCTTCGATCGCGGCGTGATCGGTGACGTCGAGCCTGACCAACTCGATGTTGCCTCTGATACCGGCGGTCTCCTTCGCACCTGAAGGATCAAGGCAGGTCGCGATGACGCGGTATCCATCCGCCGCGTATTGCCGGGCAAATTCGACGCCCAAACCAGTATCGCATCCCGTGACCAAGACCGTGGACATCACATCCTCACGAGCAGACCGAGGTATTCGAAAGCGGACGATGACGGAATATAGAGGAAAAAGGCCGGGATCGCTCCCGGCCTTTTGTTTTCGTGGATGGCCGGGTCAAGCCCGGCCATGACGATGGTGCACCGAGCTCAGTTCGACGCGCGCTTCGGCGGCGAGGCGGGCCACGACTTGATCAGGGTGTCGTAGTCGACCGTTTCGCCCTTCGGCTTCTCGTTGGCGAGCTTGCGCTGCGGGGCGATGTTGCCGTCCTTGGCCGACTTGTTGAACCAGTACTCGGCCGACTCCTTCTTGTTCATCTTCGGTCCGCAGGCGCCCTGCACGCCGGATTTCTCCAGACGCTCCATCACCGAGTCCTGCGCGGCCGCGAGCGAGTCCATCGCCGCCTGTGGCGTCTTCGCTCCCGACGACGCATCGCCGATGTTCTGCCACCACAATTGCGCGAGCTTCGGATAATCCGGCACGTTGTTGCCGGTCGGGGTCCACTGCACGCGCGCCGGCGAGCGGTAGAACTCGATCAGCCCGCCGAGCTTTGGCGCACGTTCGGTGAAGGACTTGTCCCAGATGTCGGACTCGCGGATGAAGGTGAGACCGACATGGCTCTTCTTCAAGCTCACCGTCTTGGAGACGATGAATTGCAGATAGAGCCAGGCCGCCTTGCGGCGGTCGGCAGGCGTCGACTTGAGAAGCGTCGCCGAGCCGACGTCCTGGTAGCCGAGCTTCATGCCGTCCTTCCAGTAGGAGCCGTGCGGCGACGGCGCCATGCGCCACTTCGGCGTCCCGTCCGCATTCATCACCGGCAGGCCGGGCTTGACCATGTCGGCGGTGAACGCGGTGTACCAGAAGATCTGCTGGGCGATATTGCCTTGCGAGGGCACCGGACCCGACTCGGAGAAGGTCATGCCTTGCGCCTGCGGCGGGGCATATTTCTTCATCCAGTCGAGATATTTGACGATCGAATAGACCGACGCCGGACCGTTGACGTCCCCACCGCGCTCGACGGAGGAGCCGACCGGTCGGCAGCCTTCCATCCGGATGCCCCATTCGTCGACCGGCAACCCGTTCGGGATACCCTTGTCACCGTTGCCGGCCATCGACAACCACGCGTCGGTGAAGCGCCATCCGAGTGACGGATCCTTCTTGCCGTAATCCATGTGGCCGTAAATTCGAGTGCCGTTGATTTCCTTCACGTCGTTAGTGAAGAAATCAGCGATGTCCTCATAAGCCGACCAGTTCACGGGAACGCCGAGGTCGTAGCCATATTTGGCCTTGAACTTCGCCTTGTAGTCGGGATTGGAGAACCAGTCGTAGCGGAACCAATAGAGGTTCGCGAACTGCTGGTCCGGCAACTGGTAGAGGTGACCGTTCGGCGCGGTCGTGAACGACTTGCCGATGAAGTCGTTGACGTCGAGCTGGGGATCGGTGACGTCCTTGCCTTCGCCCGCCATGTAGTCGGTCAGGTCGACCGCCTGGCCGTAGCGGAAATGCGTTCCGATGAAGTCGGAATCGTTGATCCAGCCGTCATAGACGTTCTTGCCGGACTGCATCTGGGTCTGGATCTTCTCGACGACATCGCCTTCCTGGATGATGTCGTGCTTGACCTTGATGCCGGTGATTTCCTCGAAGGCTTTGGCGAGCGTCTTCGATTCATACTCGTGTACCGTCAGGGTTTCGGAGACGGCATTGATCTCCATTCCCTTGAAAGGCGCAGCGGCCTTCATGAACCACTGCATTTCCTTCATCTGGTCGTCTTTCGACAGCGTCGAAGGCTGGAATTCGCTGTCGATCCATTTTTTCGCCGCGGCTTCATCGGCAAACGCCGGGGAAGTGATCGCACTTGAGGCTGCGATCAGCGCAAGCGCGCTTGTCATCATCAGAACGCGGGTCCCGCTCAAGGGCCGTTTGCTTCTCTGCAAGTGTCGCATGTTGGTTCCTCCGTTTCAGCGACAGACATCTTCAGGCCCGGGTTGACCCCGGATCTGCTCTTTTTCGCTTGTCTAGACCGTTCGAAAAATAACGACGGCCGAAACAAGCGAAATCACGGTAGCGAGCCACAGGCTCGATATTTCAAATCCTTCTTCCCCGATCGGAAGCGTCGCGATGGTGTCGGTCCCGACGAGGCCGATCCACAACAGGTGAATGACGGCCGTTAAGATCAGCGAGACGAACAGGCGATCGCCGCGCGTCGTCGGAATGCGCAATATGCCGACGCGCTCGGCTTCCGGATAGGCGACCCCAAACCAGGTCATGACCGCGAGCGTGGAAGCGAGCAGCACGAAGAAGATCGCGGTCGGCAGGGTCCAGGCCATCCATGCGATGTTTTCCATGACTCATTCCTCACGCATGATCTGATCCAAAAACCGGTGCCCACTTTTCGGGATCATGCTCACACCCTTCCCAGCGCAAAGCCGCGCGCGATGTAGTTGCGGACGAACCAGATCACCAGCGCGCCGGGGATGATGGTGAGCACGCCGGCCGCCGCCAAAAGTCCCCAATCCATCCCGGCCGCGGAAACCGTGCGCGTCATCACCGCGGAAATCGGCTTGGCGTCGACGGACGTGAGGGTGCGCGCCAAAAGCAGTTCGACCCAGGAGAACATGAAGCAGAAGAACGCCGCGACGCCGATGCCGCTTGCGATCAAGGGCACCAGAATCTTGACGAAAAATCGCGGGAACGAATAGCCGTCGAGGAACGCAGTCTCGTCGATCTCGCGCGGCACGCCGGAGACAAAGCCTTCGAGGATCCACACCGCCAGCGGCACATTGAAGATGCAATGCGCCAGCGCCACCGCCCAGGGCGTATCGAACAGGTTGATCGCCGAATAGAGATTGAAGAACGGCAAAGCATAAACCGCCGCCGGCGCCATACGATTGGACAACAGCCAGAAGAACAGATGCTTGTCGCCGAGGAAGCGATAGCGCGAGAACGCGTAGGCCGCCGGCAGCGCCACCGAAATCGAGATGATGGTGTTGATGACGACATATTTCAGCGAATTGATGTAGCCGGAATACCAGCTCTCGTCGGTGAAGATGCGCATGTAGTTGGCGACGGTCGGCTGGTGCGGCCACAGCGTCATGGTCGAGACGATCTCGGTGTTGGTCTTGAAGCTCATGTTGACCAGCCAATAGATCGGCAACAGCAGGAAAACCAAAAACAGCGAGAGGATGACGCGGCGGCCGGGAATCGAATGCATCATGCGACTCCCTGCTTTAGAGGGCGCTCGGCGCCGGCGTTGGTCATGACGGTGTAAAACACCCAGCACACGATCAGGATGATCAGATTGTAGACCAGCGACAGCGCGGCCGCCTTGCCGAGATCGAATTGCCCGAGCGCGATCTTGACGAGTTCGATCGAAACGAACGTCGTCGAGTTGCCCGGTCCGCCGCCGGTAACCACGAACGGCTCGGTATAGATCATGAAGCTGTCCATGAAGCGAAGCAGTACCGCGATCAAGAGCACCCGGTTCATCTTCGGTAGTTGGATCGCTGTGAATACGGCCCAGCGCGAAGCACCGTCTATTTGCGCCGCCTGGTAATAGGCGTCGGGGATCGATTTCAGCCCGGCATAGCACAACAGCGCGACCAGCGAGGTCCAATGCCAGACATCCATCACGATGACGGTGGCCCAGGCATCGAGATCGTTGGAGACGTAGTTGTAATTGAACCCGAGGCTGTTCAGCACATAGCCCAGAAGCCCGATGTCGGGCCGGCCAAAAATCTGCCAGATGGTGCCGACCACGTTCCACGGGATCAAAAGCGGCAACGCCAGGATCACCAGGCAAGCAGCGACGCTCCAGCCTTCGCGCGGCATCGATAGCGCCACCACGATGCCGAGCGGCACTTCAATGGCAAGGATCACCGCCGAAAAAAACAGATTGCGTCCGAGCGAGGCGAGAAAGCGGCCGCCGAGATCGGTCGTGGGATCGAGCAATTCCTTGAACCAGCCGACGCCGTTCCAGAAGAACTGGTTGTTGCCAAAGGTGTCCTGCATCGAATAGTTCACGACCGTCATCAGCGGCAGCACGGCCGAGAACGCCACCACCAGAAATACCGGCAGCACCAGGAACCAGGCTTTCTGGTTGACGGTCTTGTCCATTATGCCGACCCCTCGACGAGCCGACTGTCGGCATAGACATGGACATGCGACGGATCGAATTTCAGTCCGGCGCTCTCGCCCTGCACCGAAAATCCCGGCGGCACGCGCGCCGCCAATTTTGCGTCGCCAACGCGGACGCGGGCGAAGCGGACGCGGCCGAGGTCGTCGATCCGTTCGATATTCGCCGACAAGAGATCGGGTGCCGGCAGCGCGACGTCGACGAATTCGGGACGCACGCCGACTTCGATTTTGGCGCCCGCGGGCAACGCGTCATAGCTCCGCGTCAGCGCGATGGTATGACCGTCGATCCGCGCCTCGCGGCCCCTCACCTGCGCCGGCACGATGTTCATGCCGGGCGAACCGATGAAATAGCCGACAAAGGTATGCGCCGGCTTTTCGAACAATTCGGCCGGCGTGCCGCTCTGCACCACGCGGCCGTCATGCATCACCACGACCGTATCGGCAAAGGTCAGCGCTTCGGTCTGGTCGTGGGTGACATAGATCATCGTCAGATCAAGATCGCGATGCAGCGCTTTCAGCTTCGAGCGCAACTGCCATTTCAGCTCGGGATCGATCACGGTCAGCGGCTCGTCGAACAACACCGCGGCGACATCGGAGCGCACCAGCCCGCGGCCGAGCGAGATCTTCTGCTTCGCATCAGCGGTAAGCCGCGTCGCCTTGCGATTGAGATAGGGCGCAAGGTCAAGCAGCCGCGCAATCTCGGCGACCCGCGAGTCGATCTCTGGCTTGGGCACGCCGCGATTTTTCAGCGGAAATGCCAGGTTCTGCCCGACCGTCATGGTGTCGTAGATCACCGGAAACTGGAAGACTTGCGCGATATTGCGCTTCTGGGTTGACAGCGGCGTGATGTCAGTGCCGTCGAACAGGATTTTTCCGCGCGAGGGCGTGACGATGCCCGAGATCAGGTTGAGCAGCGTGGTCTTGCCGCAGCCGGACGGCCCGAGCAGTGCATAGGCGCCGCCCTGGCGCCAGGTCATCGAAATCGGCTTCAGCGCAAAGGATTCCGGCGCGGCATCGTTGCCGTTGTAGGAATGCGCGAGGTCGACGAGGTCAATGCGGGCCATGCTGCATTTCCCTCACGACGAACCGGGTGCGGCGACCATGCGGCCGGCCGCATCGAACACGAAGACATTGTTGGGATCGAGCGCCGCGTCGAGCACATGTCCGGGCTCGAACTCGTGCACGCCATGCAGCACGGCGACCCAGTTGGACGCATCGCGATTGAGATGCACGAAGCTTTCCGAGCCGGTGATCTCTGTCACCGTCACGGTCGCCTGAAAGGCGTGGCGGCCGGCGACGCCATTGGCAAGTTCCAACTGGTGCGCGCGAAAGCCCACGCGATATGGGCCATCGCCTAAACCTGCATAGAGTCCCGAGGCCGGCGCTTCGACGCCGCCGGCATATTTGACCGAGCCGTTACGTTTCTCGATCCCGACCAGATTGAGCGGCGGATCGGAAAACACCTGGGCGACGCGCAGCGTATCGGGATGGCGATAGACTCTTGCGGTCTCGCCGGCCTGCAAAATCTCGCCCTCCCACATGCAGACGGTGCGGCCGCCGAGCAATAGAGCCTCCGACGGCTCGGTGGTTGCGTAGACGAAGATCGCGCCGGAAGCCTCGAAGATGCGCGGCAGCTCGGCGCGCAATTCCTCGCGCAGCTTGTAGTCGAGATTGGCGAGCGGCTCGTCGAGCAGCACCAGATCGGCGCCTTTCACGAGCGCACGCGCGATCGCGGTGCGCTGCTGCTGGCCGCCGGAGAGTTGCAGCGGCGTGCGGTCGAGAAACGGCTCGAGCCGCAGCAGCCGGGCTGCCTCAGTGACGCGCCTTTCGATCTCGCCACGCGGCTTGCTCTGCACCCGCAAGGGCGAGGCGATATTCTCGTAGACCGTGAGCGAAGGATAATTGATGAACTGCTGATAGACCATGGCAACCGAGCGCTGCCGCACATCGAAACCGGTGACATCCTTGCCGTCGACCAGCACGCGGCCCGAGGTCGGCTTGTCGAGGCCGGCGAGTAGCCGCATGATCGAGGTCTTGCCCGACAGTGTCGGGCCGAGCAGCACGTTCAGCGTGCCGCGTTGCAGCACCAACGAGACATCGCGGATCGCCGGAATGCCGTCGACCGATCGCGTGACGTGTTCAAGTGTAACGGTCATGTCCGCCCTCCCGCTTCCCGCAGGGGAGTTTCGAGGGAAAGGCGGTGCGCCGCAATCCAGTCATCGAGCGCCGTGATTTCGGCGGCCGACATCCGCAAGCCGAGCTTGGATCGCCGCCACACGATATCTTCGGCGGTCAACGCCCACTCCGACGACATCAGGTAGGAGACTTCGTTGGCCGTCAAGGTCGCGCCAAAGGATTGGCCGAGATCGGCCATCGATTTCGCGGTGCCGAGCCATCTGGTGGCGCGGGTGCCGTAGGCATGCGCCAGCCGGTTGGCATGCGCGGATGCAAGGAACGGATAGTTCCGTTGCAGTTCCGCCGCCAGGGCCACGATTGCCGAGACGTCCAAATCGCCACCGGGCAGCGGCGTTTTTCCGGTCCAGCCCTTCCGCGCGATCGCGCTGCGCAGGTAAGGTGACAGCCGCTCGAGTGCCTCCTCGGCCAGCCGCCGATAGGTCGTGATCTTGCCGCCGTAGATCGAGAGCAGCGGCGCGCCGCCGGGCGTATCGAGTTCGAACACGTAATCGCGGGTCGCGGCCTTGGCCTCGCTGGCGCCGTCGTCATAGAGCGGGCGAACGCCGGCATAGGTCCAGACCACGTCCTCCGGTTTTACTGGCTTTGCCAGATACTCGCTGACGGAGTCGCAGAGATATTTGATCTCTTCGCTCGAGGCTTTCACCTTGGACGGGTCGCCATGATAGTCGCGATCGGTGGTGCCGATCAGCGTGAAATCTTCCTGATAGGGGATCACGAACACGATGCGGCCGTCGGCGTTCTGAAACATGTAGGCGCGGTCGTGCTCATAGAGCTTTCGCACCACGATGTGCGAACCCTGCACCAGCCGCACTTTGGCGCGCGCATTGACGCCGGAGCCGGAGGCCAGCACCTGTTCGACCCAGGGGCCGCCGGCGTTGACGAGCGCGCGGGCACGGATGGTCGAGCGTGCGCCGGTGAGCGTGTTTTCGACCGTGAGCTGCCAGATCCCGTCGACCTGGCGGATCTCGGCCGCGCGGGAACGGGTACGGATTTGCGCGCCGCGATCGGCGGCGTCGCGCGCGGTGAGCACCACAAGGCGCGCATCGTCGACAAAACAGTCGGAATACTCAAAGCCCTTGGTGTAGCGATGGGGGATCAGAGGCTTGCCCACCTCGTCGCGCGACAGATCGACCGAGCGCGTCGGCGGCAGCAGATTGCGGCCGCCGATATGGTCGTAAAGGAACAGCCCGAGCCGCAGCAGCCAGGCCGGGCGCAGGCCGGCATGATGCGGCAACACGAATCGAAGCGGGCGGATGATGTGGGGCGCGATCTGCCAGAGGATTTCGCGCTCGATCAGCGCCTCGCGTACCAGCCGAAACTCGTAATATTCGAGATAGCGCAGGCCGCCATGCACGAGCTTGGTCGACCAGGACGATGTCCCGCTCGCCAAGTCATTCATTTCACATAGGAAAACAGAGTTTCCCCGGCCCGCCGCATCGCGCGCGATACCGCAGCCGTTGACGCCGCCCCCGATGATCGCGAGGTCGAAAATCCGATCCAAAGACGTTTCCCCGGCGTTCGCCCGTTCACTTTGGCGATATTACTTTCGGATTGGAATAAATCACAACCAAATACGAAAGCAAACTCAAAAGCGAAGGCCGAAGGCAATCGGTACACCCGGGAGCCGTTAACCGCGCGTTTACCATGCGAAGGTTCCTGTGTTGGCTCCTGCTGATCGCTCGAATCCGGCTGATCCGGCAAGCGGCAGGTCCGAATCGCGCTTCACCCCGAGCGGAAGCCGGCCATGACTTCAATCGGCGCCACGCAAAGCAGCAACCAAATCTCGCCGGTCAACGAACGCATCTACCACCAGAGCAATCTGCTGGGCGATTGGAAGGGCTTATGGTCGAAGAGCCATCAACCCGTCGAATTCAAGGTCCTGAGCATTCACGGCGACACCGCGCAGGTCGAGTACACCCATAACGGGCACACCGAACGAGGCACCGGAACCGTCAGCGCCGCCACGATCACCTTCGGCAATGTCACGATCG
>Ga0210408_10000794_pt1 | contig 35902 bp, 31 predicted proteins | sample IncBWH4MmetaG_FD_155471 | JGI IMG/M metagenome (GOLD analysis project Ga0210408, IMG submission 155471) | Forest soil microbial communities from Barre Woods Harvard Forest LTER site, Petersham, Massachusetts, United States - Inc-BW-H-4-M | ecosystem: Environmental > Terrestrial > Soil >... | reverse complement strand
CCTCGACCACCTCGGCGATTGGTTCGAGTTTTGCGAGGCGCTTGATGCGCGACTGCGCCTGCGTCGCCTTGCTGGCCTTGGCCCTGAACCGGTCGATGAACCGCTGCAAATGGGCGCGCTCGGCATCCTGCTTGGCTTTGGTCGCGGCTTGCAGGCGCGACTTCTCCGCGCGCCGGGTTTCGAAATCATCGTAACCGCCCGTATAAAGTTCGAGCTTGGCCGCGTTCAAGTGCAGGATCGCCTCGACCGAATTGTTGAGAAGCTCGCGATCGTGGCTGATGATCAGAGTGGTGTGCGGATATTTCTTGAGCCGCGCTTCCAGCCACAACGCGCCTTCGAGGTCGAGGTAGTTCGTCGGCTCGTCAAGCAGGAGCAAATCGGGTTGCGCGAACAGCGCCGCCGCCAGTGCCACCCGCATGCGCCAGCCGCCGGAGAACTCCGCGAGCGGGCGGTCGAGATCGGCGTTGGCAAAACCGAGCCCGCTGAGGATTTCGGCCGCGCGTGCCGGCGCACGGTCCGCGTCGATCGCATTCAGGTGCTGGTAGATATCGGCAAGCTGTTCGGGCTCGGCGGTTTCCAGCTCGGCGTTGAGTTGCTCGCGCCGCGCATCGGCGGCGAGAATCGTGTCCAAAAGCGAGACGGGCGTCGCCGGGTGTTCCTGATCGACCGATCCGATCGTGGCGTTTTTCGGCAGCAGGATTTCACCGCCCAGCGGCACAAGGTCGCCGAGGATCAGCCGGAACAGGGTCGATTTCCCGACCCCGTTGCGTCCCACCACACCGACTTTCGTTCCCGCCGGTATGGCGACACTGGCAGCGTCGAAAAATCGCCGGCCCCAGGCGTCAAAGACAAGATTGTCGATCCGAAGCATATCGCGGCCGCTCAAGTCGGACTGTCGGGAAGGCGAAGGGCCGGTTGTTTAACGCGCGACGCCTGAGATGGCGAGAGTGATGTAGTCGGTGTCGTCACGATTGCGAGGATCGCAACGACTACGCCGATTAAACCGCTTCCACCGTCACCACGCCGGAGACGGCCTTAATGGCGCCGGCGATCTGCGGGGACACCTTGAAGCGGCCCGGCAGCTTCACCTCGACCTCGTTGCCGTTCTCGAGCATCAAGACCATGCTCACTTCGCCGTCGCCGTGGTCCGCCCCGTTGCGTCCGGACCGGCTCGGCATCGGCTCGAGCCGCCGCGCCACGCCCTCGATCGGGGCCTGATTGCGCAAGAACACGCGCAATCCCTTATGCATCTTCGCCGCCGCCTCATCGAGGGGCTCGACCGACTGGATGCGGGCGCGCACTTCGTCGCCCTGCACCTCGGCGGTGAGGAAGAGCAGCACCGCGCTTCCCGGCTCGAGCAGATCGCGGTATTGCGCCAGGCCTTCCGCGAACAGCACCGCCTCATATTGGCCGCTCGGATCGGAGAGGCCGATAATGCCCATCTTGGTACCGTTCTTGGTCCGCCGCTCGGTGCGCGCCACGACCGTGCCGGCGACGCGGCCGGCGCCGGCGCCGCCCTTCACGGCGCGCGCGAACTCGGCCCAGGGCTGCACGCGCAGCCGCTTGAGCGCGGCGGCATAGTCGTCGAGCGGATGGCCGCTGAGGAAGAAGCCGACCGCATCGTATTCGCGCTGCAAGCGCTCGGCCGGCAGCCACGGCTCGAGCGCCACCAGAACGATCGGCTCGCGCGCCGCCGGGCCGCCGAACAGTTCCGATTGGCCGAGCGCGGCATCCTCGTGCGCGCGCTGCGCGGTGGCGAGCATGGCATCGACGGCGGCGAAAACGCGCGCCCGGTTCGCTTCCATGCCGTCGAAGGCGCCGGCGGCAGCCAGGCTTTCGACCACCCGCTTGTTGACGGCGCGCGGGTTGATGCGGCGCGCGAAGTCGGCAAGGTCGGCGAAAGGCTCTTCGCCGCGCGCGGCAACGATCGCCTCGACCGCCTGCCGGCCGACGCCGCGCAGCGCCGCCAGGGCATAGTGGATGGTGTTGCCGGCAACCTCGAACTCGACGCCGGAACGGTTGATCGAGGGAGACTCGACCTTGATCGCCAGCCGCTCCGCCTCGGCGCGGAATTCCGCGAGCTTGTCGGTGTTGCCCATGCTGAGCGTCATTGACGCGGCGAGGAATTCGACGGGGTAGTTCGCCTTCATGTACGCCGTCTGATAGGCGACCAGCGCGTAGGCTGCGGCGTGGCTCTTGTTGAAGCCGTAGTCGGCAAACCGCTCCAACAGCTCGAAGATCGCGGCCGCTTGAGCCTGTTCGACGCCGCGCTCGACCGCGCCGGACACGAAGCGGTTGCGCTGCGCCTGCATCTCGCTGCGGATCTTCTTGCCCATGGCGCGGCGCAGCAGGTCGGCCTCGCCGAGCGAATAGCCCGACAGCACCTGCGCCGCCTGCATCACCTGCTCCTGGTAGACGATCACGCCATACGTCTCGCGCAGGATCGGCTCGAGTTTCGGGTGAAAATAGTCCGGTTGCTCCAGCCCGTGCTTGCGCGCGCAGTAGGTCGGAATGTTCGCCATCGGCCCCGGCCGATAGAGAGCGACGAGCGCAACGATGTCCTCAAAGCGGTCCGGCCGCATGTCGATGAGCGCGCGGCGCATCCCCGAACTTTCCACCTGAAACACGCCGACGGTTTCGCCCCGCGCCATGAGGTCGTAGGACTTGGCGTCATCGAGCGGCAGATTGGAGAGGTCGATCTCGACGCCGCGCCGCCGCACCATTTTGGCGGCAAGATCGAGCACGGTCAGCGTGGTCAGGCCGAGAAAATCGAACTTTACGAGCCCCGCCGGCTCGACCCATTTCATGTTGAATTGCGTAACCGGCATCAGCGATTTCGGATCGCGGTAGAGCGGCACCAGCTCAGTCAGCGGCCGGTCGCCGATGACGATGCCGGCGGCATGGGTCGAGGCATGCCGGGTGAGGCCTTCGAGCTTTTGCGCAATATCGAAGGCGCGCCGCACCACCGGATCGCTGTCGCGCGCCGCCTGCAGGCGCGGCTCGCCCTCAATCGCGCGGCCGAGCGAGACCGGATTGAGCGCGTTCTGCGGCACGAGCTTGCACAGCTTGTCGACCTGCCCATAGGGCATCTGCAACACGCGTCCGACGTCGCGCAGCACGCCGCGCGCCTGCAGCGTGCCGAAGGTGATGATCTGCGCGACCTGGTCGCGGCCGTATTTTTCCTGCACGTAGCGGATCACCTCGTCGCGCCGGTTCTGGCAGAAATCGATGTCGAAGTCCGGCATCGAGATGCGCTCGGGATTGAGGAAGCGTTCGAACAGAAGCCCGAAGCGGATCGGATCGAGATCGGTGATGGTGAGCGCGTAGGCAACGAGCGAGCCGGCGCCGGAGCCGCGGCCCGGCCCGACCGGAATGCCCTGCGCCTTGGCCCACTGAATGAAATCCGCGACGATAAGGAAGTAGCCGGCGTATTTCATGCTCTCGATCACGCCGAGTTCGAAGGCGAGCCGCTCGTGATAGGCCTCGCCGCTGTGACCGGACGCGAGCGGATGCCCGGCCAGACGGTACTCGAGCCCTGTTAGCGCGGCGCGGCGCAGCTCCTGCGCCTCCTCGGCCTCGCGAGCGGCCTGCGCCGCTTCGGTCGCACCGGGATCGCTTTCGCTGCGGCCGGCGGAAAAACGCGGCAGGATCGGCGCCAACGTTCGCGGCCGAAAGGCGCAGCGCTCGGCGATCTCCACAGTCGCCGCGAGCGCCTCCGGCAGGTCGGCGAACAATTCGGCCATTTCAGCGCGGGTCTTGAAGCGGTGCTCCACCGTCAGCTGGCGGCGTTCGCCGTCGGCAATGAGGCGGCCTTCGGCGATGCAGAGCAGCGCGTCGTGGGCCTCGTAGTCGTCACGGGCGGCGAAGAACGGCTCGTTGGCGGCGACAAGCGCGATGCCGCGCGCATAGGCGAGCCCGATCAAGGCCGGCTCGGCCAGCCGTTCCGCCGGCATCCCGTGGCGTTGCAATTCGACGTACAGGCGATCACCGAACAGACCCTGCAACGCTTCGCAGCGCGACAGCGCGAGCGCGCTTTGGCCGCTGCCGATCGCGACGTCGAGCGGCCCGCCCGGACCGCCAGTGAGCGCGATCAGGCCATCCGCTTCGGCCGCCACCCAGGCGAGCTTGATGTGCGGCTGCTCGGTCGGCGCCGTTTCCAGATAGGCGCGCGAACTCAACCGCATCAGGCTCCGATAGCCCCCCTCGCGCGCGGCCAAAAGCACGAGACGCGGCCATGCCTCAGCCGCTGCGCCGCGCTTTTCCTGGTCGCCGAAATCGATGCCGAACGCACAGCCGATGATTGGCTGGATGCCGGCGCTCGCCATCTTCTCGGAGAATTCGAGCGCCCCGAACATGTTGTCGGTGTCGGTCAACGCCAATGCCGGCTGGCGGTCCTTTTTAGCGAGCTCCGCCAGCCGCGCGATGGTCAGCGCGCCTTCCAGCAGCGAATAGGAGGAGTGCACGTGCAGGTGCACGAAGCCGGGTTCGGATACGGCGGGCATGCCCATAGATACTCGCGTGTGGCGATTCCGAAAGGAGCGAGCATGCGTGAGCGCCCGCGCTGCTGTCCATTGCCCGGCGAGCTTCGGGCGCCCGCCACGCACAGGAAGTTTGCTTCGCCGTCCGACCCACACCACGGCCTCGGGGACGGCGCAGGGTCGGGGGCGGCGAAGCCGCCAAGCAGCTCGGTCAGATCACTCCAAGCACCTGCGCCCAGACCGCGACCATAGCCATGAACAAGGCGATAGAGGCGAGCGCACCGGCCTCCTCGACGACTGCGCGAACCATGATGCTTCCCCATTTCTCTAGGAACGAAAAAGGAACATAGTTCACTTAATGTTCCGGAGTCAACGGGGGGTAATGGGTCAGACCCACTACCCAACTGGGGGGTACTGGGTCCGCCCGGAAACGCGTCCCATGATCCCGACGACGGCTAAGAAACAGGGCGGCTTCCGACGATAGGCCCGGCCGCCGTGCGGGAAGCGAGGGCGCACGTTCGACCGACTGCACAGCGAGGATCGAGCACCCGCCAGAGCGACCGCGGCATGAAAGCAGCCTGCTCTACAGATGAGAATTGCTAAAACCCAGAATTGCTAAGACGGGCGTGAGAAGACTGCGAACGTTTGGCGCGCGCGGCCAAGCGACCGATTCGCTCCCTGCGCAACCGCCACGCTACAGCTTGCGTGGCGAGTTTCTCGATCTGGTCGACCGTTGGGTCGGCATTGTTGCAGGGACGTCGAACCCTCTGCGCGACCTTTCATTGCTCGACGTCGAAGATCGGCTTGGCCGCGCGCTTGCGCTTCTCCCGGCCGCGAACGGTCGCTTCACCCTTTAGCTCGCCACGATCCAAAACGGCGTGATTTGTCGCACCCGGCAACTGCCGCGGCAAAACGCCGTCGCTCGGAGCGCCGGAACAGTCCATAATGCTTCGCGTCGTTGTCGTGCTGCAATGTTTTTCATTGTATCTCCGCGTCCGATCCGAAACGAGGAAGGTCTTATGAGGAGCCTCACGATCACCTTGACCGCCATAGCGTTCGCGCTCGGCACGACGGCTCTGGCATTGACCGCCCACGCGCAAACGCAGGGCGCGGCCACGATCCAAGCGCAAGCGCAGAACGCCACGCCAACCCATCAGGTGGCGTGCGGCGGCTGGGGCCGCTGGTGCCCGCCTGGAAGCCACCGCGTCTGCAGCCCGATGCGCTGCTGGTGCGCCCCCTGCTGATCACCGGCGCGTCCCCTTCGCGACGATGCCGCAGGGCCGCCTCTTCGGGCGGCCTCTTGCTTTTGCACGCAGCCGTCACGGCGCATGCAGCGGCTTCGCCGCCTCCGCGGGGCGGGCTTGATCGTGGCGCTGCGCCAGCGGCGACGCCCTTCGGCCGTCGCGTTCAGGCGACCTCGACGACGGCGCCGTCGCGAATGGTCACCCGCCGGTCCATCTGCGCGGCAATGTCGAGGTTGTGGGTGGCGACGATGGCGGCGAGGCCGGAGGCGCGCACCAATTGGTTGAGCGTGGCAAAGACGTGCGCGGAGGTGCGCACGTCGAGATTGCCGGTCGGCTCGTCGGCCAGGAGGATGCGCGGAGCGTTGGCGACCGCCCGGGCAATGGCGACGCGCTGCTGTTCGCCGCCGGAAAGCTCCGCCGGGCGGTGCACCAGACGCTCCTTGAGCCCGAGATAGGTCAACAGCTCCACGGCGCGCGCCCGCGCTCCACGCCGCCCCAGGCCGCGGATCATCTGCGGCAGCATCACGTTTTCCAGGGCCGAGAACTCGGGCAGCAGGTGGTGAAACTGGTAGACGAAGCCGATGTCGGCGCGGCGGATTCGGGTGCGCTGCATGTCGGAGAGATGCGAGGTCGCGACCGCATCGATGTAGACTTCACCGGCGTCGGCGTGCTCCAGGAGCCCGGCGATGTGCAGGAGGGTCGATTTCCCGGCGCCGGATGGGGCGACCAGCGCCACCGACTGCCCCGCCCACAACGCAAGCTCGGCGCCCTTGAGAATGTCGAGCGTGGTGTCGCCCTGGCGAAAGCGCCGGCTGACGCCGTGCAGGAAGACGATCGGATGATCGTCAGTGGCGGCGCTCGACGCGGCGGGCTCCTTTTTTGTCGTGGTGTCGTCCATCGCGCGCGGTCACTCGTAGCGCAACGCTTCGACCGGATCGAGCCGCGCCGCGCGCCACGAGGGATAGAGCGTCGCCAGCAGCGAAAGCGCCAGCGCCATCACCACGACCGCCGTCGTTTCACCGCCGTTCATGTCGGCGGGCAGCCGCGACAGGAAATAAAGCTCGGGCGAAAACAGCTCGGTGTTGGTGAGCCACGACAGGAAGTGCCGGATCGATTCGATGTTGAGGCAGATGATCGTGCCGAGCAGGAAGCCGACCAGCGTGCCGACCACACCGATCGAGGCGCCGGTGATGAGAAAGACGCGCATGATCGCGCCCTGCGTGGCGCCCATGGTGCGCAGAATGGCGATGTCGCTGCCTTTGTCCTTCACCAGCATGATCAGGCCGGACACGATATTGAGCGCCGCCACCAGCACGATCAGCGTCAGGATCAGGAACATCACGTTGCGTTCGACCTGCAGTGCATTGAAGAAGGTGGCGTTGCGCTGGCGCCAGTCGATCATGTAGATCGGCCGCGCCGCGGCGGTAGCCACGAGCGCCCGGTAGCGGTCGACCCGGTCCGGATCGTCGGTATAGACCTCGATCGCGGTCACGTCGCCGGCGCGATTGAAATAGGCCTGCGCCTCGGTCAGCGGCATGAAGACGAAAGATGCGTCGTACTCCGACATGCCGATCTCGAAGACGGCCGCGATCTTGTAGGCCTTGATGCGCGGCGTGGTGCCCATCGGCGTCACCGCGCCGCGCGGCGCCACGAGCGTGAGATTGTCGCCGGCGCGCAGCGACAGCTGCTCGGCGAGACGGCTGCCGATGGCGATGCCCTGCGACTGGTCGAAGCCTTCGAGCGTGCCCTGCTTGATGTTTCGGGCCACCGAGGTGAGCTTTTCGAGGTCGCTCGCGCGCACGCCGCGCACCAGGACGCCGGAGGCGTTGAACGGCGACGACGCCAGCGCCTGTCCCTCGACGATCGGCGCCGCCAGGCGCACGCCGTTAAGCTTGGCGACGCGGTCGGCCACGGCATCCCAGTCGGTCAGCGGCGATTCGAGCGGCTGGATGAGCAGGTGGCCGTTGAGGCCGAGAATCTTTTCCAGAAGCTCCTGGCGGAACCCGTTCATCACCGCCATCACGATGATGAGCGTGGCGACACCGAGCATGATGCCGAGAAAGGAGAAGCCGGCGATGACCGAGATGAATCCTTCCCTGCGCCGCGCCCGCAGATAGCGCAGCGACAGCATCCATTCGAACGGCGCGAACGGATGGGTGCCGGACGGCTGTGGCATCAACGTGTGGTCCCCACGGATACCCGAGTTTCACACGATTCTGGCGGTTTCAAGCCCCCAAAAATCTAGCGGCAACGCGGCCCGCACAGGTTAGGCGTCTGGCTTGGCGCCGAGCCGCGCTAGCGCATCCGCCGGGCTGAGGAGTTCCCGCGCCCCGTCGGAACGGCGTTTCAGCTCGACCTTGCCTTCGGCTAGCCCGCGCGGCCCGACCAGGATCTGCCAGGGAATTCCGATCAGGTCGGCGGTAGCGAACTTCGAACCGGGCCGCTCGTCGAGGTCGTGGTAGAGCACGTCGATGCCCTTGGCGGCGAGCGCGGCATAGAGCCGCTTGCTCACCTGATCGGTGTCGCTCGCCCCCTGCTTGAGATTGAGGATCGCGACCGAGAATGGCGCGACCGCTTCCGGCCAGCGGATCCCCGCATCGTCATGGAAGGCTTCGATGATGGCGGCGACCAGCCGGCTCGGGCCGATGCCATAGGAGCCCATGTGTACCGGCTGCTCCACCCCATCCGGACCGGAGACCAGCGCCTTCATCGGCGCCGAATATTTGGTGCCGAAATAGAAGATGTGGCCGACCTCGATGCCGCGCGCCGAGACGCGCTTTTCTGGCGCAAGCTCGGCGAAGCTCGCCTCCTCGTGCTTGTCCGAGGTCGCCGCGTAGAGGTACGTCCATTTGTCGACGATCGCCTGCAGGCCAGCGACGCTCGTGAAATCCACGTCGGCGCCCGGGACTTCAAAATCGAGGTAGTCGCGATGGCAGAACACTTCGCTTTCGCCGGTGTCGGCGAGGATGATGAATTCGTGCGAGAGATTGCCGCCGATCGGCCCGCTTTCCGCCACCATCGGGATGGAACGCAGTCCCATGCGGGCGAAGGTCCGCAGATAGGCGACGAACATGCGGTTGTACGCATGCTTGGCGCCGCCGTAGTCAAGGTCGAAGGAATAGGCGTCCTTCATCAGGAATTCGCGTCCGCGCATCAGGCCGAAACGGGGCCGCACCTCGTCGCGGAATTTCCATTGGATATGGTAGAGATTGAGCGGAAGGTCCTTGTAGGAACGGACATACGAACGAAAGATCGCGGTAATCATTTCCTCGTTGGTCGGACCGTAGAGCATGTCGCGCCCATGGCGGTCCTTGATGCGCAGCATCTCCTTGCCGTAGGCCTCATAGCGGCTGCTTTCCCGCCACAAATCGGCCGGCTGAATCGTCGGCATCAGCAACTCGACCGCGCCGGAGCGGTCCTGCTCCTCGCGCACAATGCGGCATACCTTTTCCAGGACGCGCAAGCCGAGCGGCAGGAAGCTGTAGATGCCGGCGGCCTCCTGACGCATCATGCCGGCGCGCAGCATGAAGCGATGCGAGGCGATCTCCGCCTCCTTGGGTATTTCGCGCAGGAGGGGCAGGAAATAGCGGGAAAGGCGCATGAAACTTGGCTCGGCGGGCCGTCAGGGTCGGACGCAGTGAAGCCGCAAGAGCGGCGGAAATACAAGGGGTCGGCCGCGGGCTGCCGGAGGGGACAAAAGCTGCGATTGGGGGCAAAAACGCGGGCGCCACAAAATTTTTTTGTCATCTACGGGCGGTAAGATGATGACATCGGCTGTAAGATCGAGTACGACCGATAAGTCCGATCCCACCGCCGCGTATTGTTGTTGTTGGCGTCCGGGAGAGCGGTCCAAGTCTTGGGAGGATGGTCTAACGGCGCACGCAACGCCGCCGCCACGCCGACAAGCAAATCCCATAGGGACGAAGGCGCGGATCGGGGACCACGACAAGTTTTCGGCAGGGCCGTTGCCCTGCTCTTTTTTTGCGGCAATCGGCCTCGACGTCGCCTGAGGTCGATCTCACGGTCCGCCTCTAAGATATTGACTCATCAATACTTTTTAGCGCGCGCCGAACGGCGCCATAAGGCCTTCAAGCGTGACCAGATGATGGACGTAGACCTCGTAGCAAGCGGCAAAGATCAGGGCCGAGACGAGTGTCGTCCATAGGAGCTTGCGCTTGAGGTGCGGGATCGCCGGAGCGCCGGGATCGGTGCCCGGGCTGATCTCACCGCCCTCGTGCTGACTGCGGACGCCCCACGGCAGCACCGCGAACAGCACCACCCACCAAATGAGAAAGAAGATCGCAACGGCCGTCGTTATCGGCATGTCAACGCTGTTCGAGCTCGACCAGGGTGCCGGAGAAATCCTTGGGGTGCAGGAAGAGCACCGGCTTGCCATGCGCGCCGTTGCGCGGCTCGCCGTCGCCCAGCACGCGGGCGCCGGCCGCCTTGAGCGCGTTGCGGGCGGCACGGATGTCTTCGACCTCGTAGCACACGTGGTGCATGCCGCCGTCCGGGTTGCGTTCGAGAAACTTGGCGATCGGCGACCCCTCGCCGAGCGGCTCGAGCAGTTCGATCTTGGTGTTCGGCAAGGTGATGAAGACGGTAGTCACGCCGTGGTCCGGCTGCGGCACCGCCGCTGAGACCTCCGCGCCCAGAACATCCCGGTAGAGCGCCGCCGCCTTGCCGATGTCGCGCACCGCGATCGCTACGTGATTGAGCCTGCCGATCATGTGTTCGGTCTCCATTGCCCAGCGCCACCCGTTTCCGGGAGGGGACTGTTCGCGGCCACGCTGCGCGCCGAATGAGGGCCAGGGGTGAAGCCGACCGCCCGCGCCCGCGTCGGTTGGCTCGCCGCCTGGCGCAGAACGGCGGACGTGACGTTACACCGAAAGCACGTGAACATGGCAGATCGGCTTCTTATTCCAGCGCTCGGCGATGGCCGAGCGGACGGCGCGCCGCACCGCCTCGGCCACACTTTCGGGATCACGGCGGCGCGGTTTTGGCAGCGCGGCGAAAGCCTCCTCGACCGCCGCAAGCGCGATCTCTGCCATGGGCTCGCCGGACGCGTCGCTCTCCGGAATGCCGATCAGTTCAAGCTCGGGGTCGGCCGCGAGCACACCATTGTCATCGACGGCCAATGCGACCGAGACCATGCCGGAGAAACCGAGCCGCCGGCGCGAGGCGACCGTGCGCGCCGCCGCATCGACGAGGAGCGCGCCGTCCTTGTACAGGCGGCCCGATGGCAGCTCGTCGATGATTTCCGGTCCTTCCGCGCCGAGACGGACGAGATCGCCGTTGCGGCACACCAGCACGTGCGGGACCCCGGCGCTGCGGGCAAGCTTGGCGTGCTCGGCAAGGTGCAGGGCTTCGCCGTGGACCGGAATCACGATCTTTGGCCTGACCCAGCCGATCATGTCGATGAGTTCGGCGCGGCGGGGATGTCCTGATACGTGAACCAGATGGGAGCGGTCGGTGATCACCTCGACGCCCTGGGCCACGAGCCCATTGATCACCCGACCCACGGCCTTCTCGTTGCCGGGGATCGCGCGGGAGGAGAACACCACGCGGTCGCCCTTGCCGAGCGCGACCTCAGGGTGCTCGTTCTCGGCGATGCGCGCCAGTGCGGCGCGCGGCTCGCCCTGGCTCCCGGTGCACAGTGCCAGCACCTTGTCCGGCGGCAGATAGCCGTAGGTCTCGGCGCCGCGAAACTCCTGCACGCCGTCGAAGTAGCCAGTCTCGCGCGCAACCTGGACCACGCGATCCATAGCACGGCCGATCACCACTACCTCGCGGCCGGCAGCGAGCGCCGCACCGGCCACTGCGCGCAGGCGTCCCACATGGGAAGCAAATGTCGTGACGGCGACGCGGGCCGGCGCGGAGAGGATAAGCTCGGCCAGCGTCTTTGCCACCTCCGCTTCCGAGGGTGAGCGGCCGTCGCGGATCGCATTGGTGGAATCGCCGACGAGCGCCAGCACGCCGGCGTCGCCCAGCGCGGTAAGCCGCGCCGCGTCGGTCGGCGCGCCGATCACCGGCGTCGGATCGATCTTCCAGTCGCCGGTGTGCAACACGGTGCCGTGCGGCGTGCGGATCGCCAGCGCATTCGATTCTGGAATCGAATGAGCGACGTTGATGAAGTCGATCGCGAACGGACCGAGCGTCAGACTGCCGCCGAGCGGCACCACGTTCACCGGGATCTTCGGCGCGCCCGGCTCGGACAGGCGGCGTGCTTCGAACAGAGCCGCCGTGAACGGCGTGGCATAGATGGGCGCCTTAAGCCGCGGCCACAAGTCGATGAGCGCGCCCATGTGGTCCTCGTGGGCATGGGTGAGCACGAGGCCGACGATGTTGCGCCGCTCCGCGATCAGATGGCGGATGTCCGGAAGAATGCGATCGACGCCGGGGAGGTGCTCCTCGGCGGCAAAGGAGACGCCGCAATCGACAATGAGCCACTCGCGCCGGCGCTCGTCACCGACGCCGTAGAGCGAAAGATTCATTCCGATCTCGCCGACGCCGCCGAGCGACGCGAAAACGAGTTCGCCGCGCGCCATCAGTCGGCCCGCCCCGTCGCCGGCGCCTGGCCGGCCGGCTCGTTGCCGAGCGGGAATACGTCGCCGGCGGTGACCGTTCGCAGGCTACCGTCGGCTAGGCGAACGAGCAGCCGCCCGCGTTCGTCCATTCCCTCGCCGCGCCCGGAAAATTCGCCGCTCGGAAGCCGCACCCGCAGCTCGCCGCCGATCCCGGTCGCCCGTTCGAGCCAGTCGGCGCGAATCAGGTCGAAGCCGCCGCCGCGACGCCATTGCGCGAGCCGCCGCAGCATCATGCCGGACAACGCGGTGAACAGGCCTTCGGCCGACACATCGGCGCCGGCGGCGGCGAGATCGGTGGTCGGATGGTTCACCGGCGGCGGATGATGCCGGCAGTTCACGCCGATGCCGACCACGACGACCAGCCTTCCCTCGATGCTCTCCCCTTCGATCAGGATACCGGTGAGCTTGGCATCGCCGCAGAGGATGTCATTCGGCCATTTCAGCGCCAGTTTTCTGCGCAGCGCGGGAGCGCAATCGAGGATCGCATCATACGTGGCCAATGCGGCGACGAACGACAATTCGGGCGCATGGTCCGGCGGCGCCGGCTCGTCGAGGAGAAGCGTAGCGTAGAGATTGCCTGGCAGCGACGTCCATTCGTTGCCGCGGCGGCCGCGCCCCGCGGTCTGCTGCCGCGCCGTGACCCAGACGGGGCCGCGCGCGCCGCGGCGTGCCGCCGCCAGCGCTTCGGTGTTGGTCGAAGCAAGCGTCTCGTGCGCCGCCAGGCGAACGCCCGCCGCGACCGCCGCGGGATGAAGCCGCATCAGAACAGCGAATGGGCCGCCGCGCTCGCGACTCCGACGAGCGGTGCCGGGTAGAGGAAGAAGAGTATATTGAATAGTCCGCAAACGGCGAGCACCACCTTGAGCTCATCGGGCATGCCGACGAAGCCTTCCGCCGGCTCGTCGAAATACATGACCTTGACGATCGACAGATAGTAGTAGGCGCCGACGACGCTTGCGAGCACCCCGATCACCGCAAGCACGTAGAACCCGGCCTTGATGGCGGCAAGAAACACGTAAAACTTGGCGAAGAAGCCGGCGAGCGGCGGTACGCCGGCCATCGAGAATAGCAGCATCGCCAGGAAGAACGCCATCGTCGGATGGGTGCGGGCAAGGCCGGCGAGCTGGTCGATCGATTCCACCATTCCGCTCTTGCGCCGCATCGACAGGATCACGGCGAACACGCCGAGAGTCATCGTGACGTAGATCGCCATATAGACGAGGACGCCCTGCACGCCTTCGGCGGTGCCGGCGGCAAGCCCGATCAACGCAAATCCCATGTGGCCGATCGACGAATAGGCCATCAGCCGCTTGATGTTGCGCTGGCCGATGGCGGCGAAGGCGCCCAGCAGCATCGAGGCGATGGCGACGAAGACGACGATCTCCTGCCATTGCCCGGCGATGCCAGGGAAGGCGGCAACCGCGGCGCGGACGAACATGGCCATGCCGGCGACCTTCGGCGCGGCGGCGAAGAACGCCGTCACCGGCGTCGGCGCGCCTTCATAGACGTCCGGCGTCCACATATGGAACGGCACGGCCGAGACCTTGAAGCAGAAGCCGGCGAACAGAAAGACGAGGCCGAAGATCAATCCAGGGCCGCCTTCGGCGGCCGATTGCGCGATGCCGGCAAAGTTCACCGTGCCGGTGAAGCCGTAGACCAGCGAGGCGCCGTAAAGCAGCATTCCCGACGAGAGCGCGCCGAGGACGAAATACTTCAGCCCGGCTTCGGTCGAGCGCAGCGAAGACCTATGGCTTGCCGCCACCACGTAAAGCGGCAGGCTCATCAATTCGAGGCCGAGATAAAGCGCAATGAGATCGGCGGCCGAGATCAGCATCAGCATGCCGAGCGTCGACAGCAGGATGAGCACCGAGTATTCGAACCGCTCCTCCCGCTCGCGCCGCGCGTAGTCGAGCGACATGACGATGGCGGCGGCGGATCCGAACATTGCCAGGATCTTGAGGAAGCGGGCAAAGTCGTCGACAACGAAACTGCCGTTGAAGGCGACCAGCCTGCCCTCTGGCAGCACCAGCACGATGAGGCCGGCGATCACCAGGAGCGCGACCGACGCCGCATCGATCAGCCGCCCCGCCTCCTCGCTGCGGTAGACGCCGAGGATCAGGAGCGTCATGGCGCCGACGCCAAGCAGCAACTCGGGCAGCAGGGGAACGAGCGCCGACGCGGTCAAGTCAGGATTCATCGCCTCACCTCGCCAGCGCCGCCGAGTGAACGCTGCCGACCGCATGATTGAAATTGTCGATCAGCTGCGCCACCGAAACCGCCGATATGTCGAGCACCGGCCGCGGGTAAAGGCCGAACACGATGGTCAGGACCACGAGCGGCGCCAACACGACGATTTCGCGCCAGCCGACGTCGGTGATCGCCGCGAGGCTCGGCTTCTCCAGCCTGCCGAAGATCACCTTGCGGTAGAGCCACAGCATGTACGCGGCGGACAGGATGGTCCCGATCGTCGCCAGCGTCGCCACCCAGTTGTTGACCCGGAAGGTCCCGATCAGGGCGAGAAACTCGCCGACGAATCCCGATGTGCCCGGCAGCCCGATATTGGCCAGCGCGAACACCATGAAGACGAAGGCGTAGACCGGCATGCGGTTGACGAGCCCGCCATAGGCCGCGATCTCTCGCGTGTGCATGCGGTCGTAGATGACGCCGACGCACAGGAACAACGCGGCCGACACGATGCCGTGCGAGATCATCTGGAAAATGCCGCCGGCGACCCCCTGCACCGTCATCGCGAACAGCCCCATGGTGACGAAGCCCATGTGCGCGACCGACGAATAGGCGATGAGCTTCTTCACGTCCTCCTGCATCAGCGCGACCAGCGAGGTGTAGACGATGGCGACGACCGAGAGCGCGTAGATGAGCGGCGCCAGCTCGACCGAGGCTTGCGGGAACATCGGCAGCGAGAAGCGCAGAAACCCGTAGCCGCCCATCTTCAGGAGGATCGCGGCGAGGATCACCGAGCCGGCCGTGGGCGCCTCGACATGCGCGTCGGGCAGCCAGGTATGGACCGGCCACATCGGCAGCTTGACCGCGAACGAGGCGAGGAACGCGAACCAGGCCCAGATCTGCAGCGAGCGCGGAAACGCATGGTGCAACAGCGCCGGGATGTCGGTCGTGCCGGCTTCCCAGTAGATCGCCATGATGGCGAGCAGCATCAGCACCGAGCCGGCGAACGTGTACAGGAAGAACTTGAAGCTGGCATAGACCCGGCGCGGGCCGCCCCATACGCCGATGATCAGGAACATCGGGATCAGGCCGCCCTCGAAGAACAGATAGAACAGCACCAGGTCGAGGGCGCAGAACGTTCCGACCATCAGCGTCTCGAGCACGAGGAAGGCGACCATGTATTCGCGCACGCGGCTCTGGATCGCCTGCCAGCTCGCCAGGATCGAAATCGGCATCAGCGCCGTGGTCAGGATCACGAACGGCAGCGAGATGCCGTCTACGCCCATGGCGTAGGTGATGGTGCCGCCGAGCCAGGGGCGCCGCTCGACGAACTGGAAGTCGGCCGAGGCGGAATCGAAGCGCCAGACGAGAATGAGCGAGATCGCGAAGGTGATGAGGGTGGTCCACAGCGCGACCCACCGCGCATTGCGCGCGCCGGTCTCGTCCTCGCGCAGCAGGGCGATGAACAGCGCCCCGGCGAGCGGCAGGAAGGTCACGACCGAGAGGATCGGCCAGCTCGCCATCAGTGGCCTCCCGCGAACATGAACCAGGTGATGAAGGCGGCAACACCGATCAGCATGGCGAAGGCGTAGTGATAGAGATAGCCGGTCTGCAGCCGCACGACGCTGCGGGTCACGTCGAGCACGCGGGCGGACACCCCGTCGGGGCCGAACCCGTCGATGATGAACCCGTCGCCGCCCTTCCACAGGAGCCGGCCGAGCCACAGCGTCGGGCGAACAAAGAGGAAGTCGTAGATCCGGTCGAAGTACCAGGCATTGAGCAGGAAGTGGTAGAGCACGCTCTGTTCGCGCGCCAACCGCTCCGGAATCTCCGGGCGGCGGATATAGAACTGGAAGGCCACAAGCAATCCGCCGGCCATCATCACGGTAGGAATGACCCTGACGGCGAACGAAAGGTGCTCCATTTCCTCGAGCACCTTGTTGTCCGATCCGATCTTGAGCGAGTCGCGGAAGAACTCGACGGCGCCGTCGCCGGTGAACAGGTGCAAGAAGGGCCAGCCGGCCCCGATCGATCCGATTGCGAGCAGAGCGAGCGGAACGAGCATCACGATCGGGCTCTCATGCGCCGCCTCGTAGTGATGCCGATCATGCGGCGCGCCATGGAAGGTCTTGAACATGAGCCGCCAGGAATAGAACGACGTGAGCGCGGCGGCAGCAACAGTCATGGCGAAGCCATAGCTTGCGGCGGCGCCGCTAGCCGCGTCGGCCGCCTCGATGATCGCGTCCTTTGAGTAATAGCCGGCGGTGAAGGGAAATCCGGTCAGCGCCAGGGTGCCGACGAACATGGTGGCATAGGTGAACGGGATTTTGCGCCACAGTCCGCCCATGTGGCGGATGTCCTGCTCGTGGTGCATGGCGATGATGACCGAGCCCGAGCCCAGGAACAGGAGCGCCTTGAAGAAGGCATGGGTGAACAGGTGGAACATGCCGACCGAATAGGCGCCCGTGCCCATGGCCACGAACATGTAGCCAAGCTGCGAGCAGGTCGAATAGGCGATGATGCGCTTGATGTCGTTTTGCACGAGGCCGACGGTCGCGGCAAAGAATGCCGTCGTCGCGCCGATGACGATCACGAACGCCTGCGCCGTCGGCGCCAGCGAGAACAGCGGCGAGAGCCGCGCCACCATGAACACGCCGGCGGTCACCATGGTCGCCGCATGAATGAGCGCTGACACCGGGGTCGGTCCCTCCATGGCGTCGGGAAGCCAGGTGTGCAGCAGGAACTGCGCCGATTTTCCCATCGCGCCCATGAACAGCAGCAGGCAGATCAACGTGAGGGCATCGACGTCGAAGCTCAGATAGTGAAGGGTCTTGCCGACGAGGTCCGGCGCCTGGGCAAAGATGGTGTCGAAGTTGATCGACCCGGTCATCAGGAAGACGGCGAAGATTCCCAGCGCGAAGCCGAAGTCGCCGATGCGGTTGACGATGAAAGCCTTGATCGCCGCGGCATTGGCCTCGGGCTTGTGGAACCAGAAGCCGATCAGCAGATAGCTCGCGAGCCCCACGCCTTCCCAGCCGAAGAACAGCTGCGCCAGATTGTCGGCCGTCACCAGCGCCAGCATGGCGAAGGTGAAGAACGACAGATAGGAGAAGAAGCGCGGCTTGTACGGATCGTCGGCCATGTAGCCGATCGAATAGAGATGAACCAGCGCCGAGATCGTCGTCACCACCACCAGCATCACGGCGGTGAGCGGATCGATGCGCAGGGCCCAATCGACCTTGAGGTCCCCCGAGGTGATGAAGTTGAACAGCGGGACGCGGGCGTCGTGCCCGTTAAAGCCGACGTCGACGAAGGCAACGCAAGAGAGCACCCAGGACAGCACCAACAGCGTGGTGGTGACGAGCTCGGCGGCTTGCGAGCCGGCGGTCGATCTGGCGACCTCTTCTTCGCTGTCGAGGCTCGCGTGGTCGATTGCGGCGTGATCGTCATGCGGCGCCGGCGGGCTGGCGCCGGGATGGCGGCTCGCCGCGCCGACCAGCGTGATCAGGCCGGCGATGACGGCGCCGAGCAGCGGCAGGAAGACGATCGCCTCATACATCCCGCTGCTCATCCGTCAGCCCTTCATCAGATTGACGTCTTCGACAGCGATCGAGCCGCGGTTGCGGAAATAGGCGACGAGGATGGCGAGCCCGATCGCGGCTTCCGCTGCCGCGACCGTGAGCACGATGAGCGCATAGACCTGGCCGACGATGTCGCCGAGAAACGCCGAGAACGCCACCAGGTTGATGTTGACGGCGAGCAGGATCAGCTCGACCGACATCAGAATGATGATGATGTTCTTGCGGTTGAGAAAGATGCCGAAAATCCCGAGCGTGAACAGGATCGCGGCGACCGACAGATAGTGACCGAGCCCGATGGTCATGGCAGGCCCTGCCCCGACCTGACCTTGACCACCTCGATGGCGCTGGCCCGGGTGCGCGCCAGCTGCTCGCCGACCCGCTGCCGCCGGACGTCGGGCTTGTGCTGCAGCGTCATCACGATGGCGCCGATCATGGCTACGAGCAGGATCACGCCGGCCGCCTCGAAGAAGTAGACGTAACGGGTATAGAGTACTTCGCCGAGCGCCTGCGTGTTGCTGACGTCGCCGGCGATCGGCGCGGTGATGGTCTTGGGCACGCCGGGCTCGATCACCCAGGCCCCGACCACGAACAAGAGCTCGGCGAGCAGCACGGCGCCGACCACGAACCCGATCGGCAGATAGTTGAGCAGCCCGTGGCGCAGCTCGGCGAAATCGACGTCGAGCATCATCACCACGAACAGGAACAGGACCGCGACGGCGCCGACATAGACCACGATGAGGATCATGGCGAGGAACTCGGCGCCCATGAGCATGAACAGGCCAGCGGCGTTGACGAAGGCGAGGATGAGGAACAGCACCGAATGCACCGGATTCCTGACGACGATGACCATGATCGCCGAGGCGATGCACACGCCGGCAAAGAGATAGAAGAAAATCGCCTGCAGGATCATGGGCGCGGGCGTCTCACCGGTACGGCGCGTCGAGCGCGATGTTCTTGGCGATCTCGCGCTCCCATCGGTCGCCGTTGGCCAGCAGGCGTTCCTTGTCGTAGTAGAGTTCTTCGCGCGTCTCGGTGGCGAATTCGAAGTTCGGCCCCTCGACGATCGCATCGACCGGACAGGCCTCCTGGCACAGCCCGCAATAGATGCATTTGACCATGTCGATGTCGTAGCGGGTGGCGCGCCGCGTGCCGTCGTTGCGGCGCGGGCCGGCCTCGATGGTGATCGCCTGCGCCGGGCAGATCGCCTCGCACAGCTTGCAGGCGATGCAGCGCTCCTCGCCGTTCGGATAGCGCCGCAGCGCATGCTCGCCGCGGAAGCGCGGCGACAGCGCGCCCTTCTCGAATGGGTAGTTGAGCGTTGCCTTCGGCTTGAAGAAGTAGCGCATCGACAGCAGGAAAGCCTGCACGAACTCCTTGAGGAAGATCGAACGCGCGGCCTGATCTAGTCCCATCTCAGCCTCGAACGATTTCGAGCACGCCGGCGACGATGACGATCATCGCCAGCGACACCGGCAGAAATACCTTCCAGCCGAGCCGCATCAGCTGGTCGTAGCGATAGCGCGGCACGAAGGCCTTCACCATGGCGAACATGAAGAACACGAACCCGGCCTTGAGCACGAACCAGACGACGCCGGGGACCCAGGTGAACGGCGGCACCGGGAACGGCGGCAGCCAGCCGCCGAGGAACAGGATCGTCGCGATGGCGCACATGCTGGTGATCGCCACGTACTCTCCCAACTGCAGCATCATGTAGGGCGTGGAGCCGTACTCGACCATGTAGCCGGCGACAAGCTCCGATTCCGCCTCGACCAGGTCGAACGGGGGCCGGTTGGTCTCCGCCAGCGCCGAGACGAAGAAGATCACGAACATCGGCAGGAGCCGCAGCCAATACCAGCCGAGCAGGCCCCACGGCGTATTCTGCGCCTCGACGACGGCCGTGAGATTGAGCGAGCCGACCAAGAGCAGCACGGTGATGATGACGAAGCCGATCGAGACCTCGTAGGAGACCATCTGCGCCGCCGAGCGCAGCGCGGCCAGGAACGGATATTTCGAATTCGACGCCCAGCCGGCCATGATCACGCCGTAGACGCCGAGCGAGGAGATGGCGAAGATGTAGAGCACGCCGACGTTGATGTCGGCGATGACCCAGCCGGCGTTGACGGGAATGACCGCCCAGGCGGCGAGCGCCAGCGTGCAGGTGATCAGCGGCGCGAGGAGAAACACGCCCTTGTTGGCGCCGGCGGGGATGACCGGCTCCTTGAGCACGAACTTGATGAGATCGGCGAACGATTGGAACAATCCCCAGGGGCCGACCACGTTCGGCCCGCGCCGGATCTGGACGGCGGCCCAGATCTTGCGGTCGGCATAGATGACGTAGGCGACGGCAATCAGCAGGATGACGAGCAGCAGCACGCTTTCCGCCACGATGACGGCGAACGGCCAGATGTAGTCGTGGAAGAACGCTTCCATCCTGTCCTCAAAGGGCCGCCGCGGCGGCCGCGTGGCGTTCGGCCAGCGCCGAACACTCTGCCATCACCGCCGAGCAGCGCGCGATCGGATTGGTGAAGTAGAAATTGCTGACGCTCGCGCGGAACGGCGCGCGCTCGGGACTGCCGCCCCGCGCCGCGAGCTTGTGCAGATCGGCCGGATCGCCCGGCGCGATCTCCCCGATGCGCATCAGATATGGATGCGCCTGGTAGAGCGCCTTGCGGAGCTGCGCCAGCGAATCGTAGGGAAGCCGCTTCCCGACAACGTCCGAGAGCGCGCGCAGAATGGCCCAATCCTCGCGCGCGTCGCCGGGGGGAAAGGAGGCGCGCGTCGCCATCTGGACGCGGCCCTCGGTGTTCACGTAGATCGCCGATTTCTCCGGATAGGCGGCGCCCGGCAGCACCACATCCGCGCGCAACGCGCCGCGGTCGCCGTGGGTGCCGATATAAACCGCGAATGCGCCCGGCCCGATGTCGATCTCGTCGATCCCGAGCAGAAAGACGAGATCGAGCGTGCCCGCGGCCGCCATCTGCCGCGCGCTCAAGCCGCCCTCGCCGGGCACGAAGCCGAGATCGAGCGCGCCGACGCGCGAGGCGGCGCCGTGGAGGACGCTGTAGCCGTTCCAGCCCTCCTTCACGGCGCCAAGATCGATTGCCGCCTTGGCCGCCAGCGCCGCGACGGCCGCTGCGTCCGTCCGCGCAAAGACTTGCGCGCCGATGAGGATGAGTGGGCGCTCGGCATGGCGCATGACGTCGCCAAAGCTGTGCCGGGTGATAGTGGCGAGCGTCTCCGGCCCGGCGCCGAGATAGTCGTAGCTGTAGGTGAGCGGCGCTTTCCCGCCGATGACTCCGATGGGAAAGCTCTTGGCGGTGCGCCAGCGCTTGCGGATGCGGGCGTTGAGTACCGCCGCCTCCCGGCGCGGGTTTGACCCGACAATGAGGAGCGCGTCGGCGAGGTCGATCCCGGTGATGGTCGCGTTGAACCGGTAGGTCGCGCGGCCCCATTGCGGGTCGAGCACCGAGCCGTCCTGCCGGCAATCGAGGTTGGTCACGTTGAGCCGGGTCATCAGATCCTTGAGCGCAAAGATCTCCTCGACCGCGGCAAGATCGCCGACCAGCGCGCCCACGCGGCCGGCTTTGGCCCGCTCCACCCTTGCGGCGATCGCGGCGAACGCTTCGCTCCACGAGGCCGGACGCAGGCGGCCGTTCTCGCGCAGATACGGCTGATCGAGCCGCTGCGTCCGCAGCCCGTCGACGACGTGGCGCGTCTTGTCGGAGATCCACTCCTCGTTGATGTCGTCGTTCACCCGCGGCAGGATGCGCATCACCTCGCGGCCGCGCGTGTCGATGCGGATTGCCGAGCCGAGCGCGTCCATAACATCGATCGACTCGGTCTTGTTGAGCTCCCACGGGCGCGCCGCGAACTCATAGGGTTTCGAGGTGAGCGCCCCGACCGGGCAGAGATCGACGACGTTGCCCTGCAGCTCGGAGACCATCGCCTCTTCGAGATAGGTGGTGATCTCCATGTCCTCACCGCGCCCGATGGCGCCAAGTTCGGGCACGCCGGCGACTTCGGTGGCGAAGCGGACGCACCGCGTGCACTGGATGCAGCGGTTCATCGACGTCTTGACCAGGGCGCCGAGATACTTGTCCTCAACCGCCCGCTTGTTCTCGCGGAAGCGGCTTTGATCGACACCGTAGGCCATCGCCTGGTCCTGCAGGTCGCATTCGCCGCCCTGGTCGCAGATCGGGCAGTCGAGCGGATGATTGATGAGCAGGAATTCCATCACCCCTTCGCGCGCTTTGCGCACCATCGGCGAGCGGGTCTTGACCTCCGGCGGCTCCCCCTTGGGGCCAGGGCGGCAGTCGCGCACGCCCCAGGCGCAGCTCGCGACCGGCTTCGGCGAGCCGACCAGCTCGACCAGGCACATGCGGCAATTGCCGGCGATCGACAGCCGTTCGTGGAAGCAGAAGCGCGGGATCTCGGCGCCCGCCGCCTCACACGCCTGCAGCAGCGTGTACTCCGGCGGAACATCGATTTCCCTTCCGTCGACGAGAAGCTTGGTCATGCCGCCTGCCCGTCCGGCGCGCAACGCGCCGCCTTCCATAGTTGCGCCGCCGGCACGCTCTCCCAGCCGAAGGCGTGGTCGGAAGGACCGTGCGCGGTCAGATATTCAAGCCGTTCTTTCGCCTCCTCGATTGTCGGCCGGTGGCCGGCCGCCACCCACCACATCACGAAGTGCGGCTTTTCCATCTTCTCGAACCACTCCGGGCGCCGGCCGTAAAAGCGCTTGTGAATGGTCTGCCAAACGAAGCGCTCAAGCGTTTCAACGTTTTCCCAGACCGACATGTTAACGATCATGGTTGGATCGGCGAACGGCCGGATATCGGTCGCGTTGCCGCTGTCGTCCTTAAGACGCCAGACGAATCCCTTGCTGCGCTCGGCCAGGCTGTTCACCAGATCGAGGTTGTTCATGAAATCGGCGACCCGCGGATCGTCGGTCGGGTAGCGCAGACGGCCGATGTTGAGTTGGGCAAGATGCCTGATCGCCGTCATGCCGCGCTGCTCCCCTACTCCGCCGCCTCGGGCACGACCGGATCGAGCACGCCGCCGGCACCGGGATTGGCGGTATATTCGTCGATGCGCCGTTCGATCTCCGGCCGGAAATGGCGCAGCAGCCCCTGCACCGGCCAGGCGGCGCCGTCACCGAAGGCGCAGATAGTGTGGCCCTCGATCTGGGTCGTCACCTCCCAGAGCATGTCGATCTCGCGCCTGAAGGCGCGTCCCTCGGCCATGCGCGTGAGCACGCGCCACATCCAGCCCATGCCCTCGCGGCAGGGCGTACACTGGCCGCAGCTCTCGTGCTTGTAGAAGTAGGAGATGCGCGCCATCGCGCGCACGATGTCGGCCGACTTGTCCATGACGATGACCGCCGCGGTGCCGAGCGCCGATTTCTTCTCGCGGCAGCCGTCGAAATCCATGAGCAGCGTGTCGGCCTGGTCGGGTCCCGCCGGCACCAGCGGCATCGACGATCCGCCAGGGATGACGGCGAGCAGATTGCTCCAGCCGCCGCGCACGCCGCCGGCATGGGTGTCGATGAGCGCGCGCAGCGGAATGCCCATCGTCTCTTCGACAGTGCACGGCCGCTCGACGTGGCCGGAAATGCAATAAAGCTTCGTGCCGGTATTGTTCGGCCGGCCGATGCCGGCGAACCAGGCGGCGCCGCGGCGCATAATGTCGGGCACCTGCGCGATGGTCTCGACGTTGTTGACGGTGGTCGGGCAGCCGTAGAGCCCCATATTGGCCGGGAACGGCGGCTTCAGCCGCGGCATTCCCTTCTTGCCTTCGAGGCTTTCGAGCAGCGCCGTCTCCTCGCCGCAGATGTAGGCGCCGGCGCCGTGGTGAACGATGATGTCGAAGTCGTAGCCGTGGAGGTTGTTCTTGCCGATGAGGTTTCCCTCATAGGCCTGCGCCACGGCCGCCTCCAGCCGCTCGCGCTCGCGGATGAATTCGCCGCGGATGTAGATGTAGCAGGCGTGAACGCCCATGGCGAAGCCGGCAATGAGGCAGCCCTCCACCAGCAGATGCGGATCGTGCCGCATGATCTCGCGATCCTTGCACGTGCCGGGCTCCGACTCGTCGGCGTTGACAACGAGGTAGTGCGGCCGCCCCTCCACCGGCTGCTTGGGCATGAACGACCATTTGAGTCCGGTCGGGAACCCGGCGCCGCCGCGGCCGCGCTGACCCGAGGCCTTCATCTCGGCGATGATGGCGTCGCGGCCTTTCTCCAGGATCGCTTTGGTGCCGTCCCAGGCGCCCCGCGCGCGTGCGCCGGCAAGGCCCCAATCGCGCCGGCCGTATAGATTCTTGAAAATGCGATCCTTGTCGGCGAGCATCAGTGGCGTCCCGGGTCGGTGGCGTCGGCGATCGGAGGTTTGGGAGCGGCCGCCTCGTGGACGTTCGCGGCTTCGCCCGGCTTCTTCGCGTAAAGCGACGGGTCGGTCAGCGTCGACGGTCCTCCGACCGGGGCGGAGAACTCGCGATTGATCTGCGGGCCCGGCTTCGGCGTCTTGCCCGCCGCCAGGTCGTTGAGGATACGGGTCAACGTCTCGGGCGTGAGATCCTCGTAGTAGTCGGCATTGATCTGGACCATCGGCGCGTTGACGCAGGCGCCGAGGCATTCCACCTCGATCCAGGAGAAGGTGCCGTCGGTGCTTACGTGATGCGCTTCGCCGATCACGCGGCGCAGGACATTCTTCAGTTCTTCGGAGCCGCGCAGCATGCACGGGGTCGTGCCGCAAAGCTGCACGTGGAAGCGCCCGACCGGCGCGAGATTGAACATCGTATAGAAGGTCGCAACCTCGAGCACGCGGATGTTGGCCATGCCGAGAAGCTCGGCCACGGCCTCGATCGCCTTCTGCGGCAGCCAGCCGCCCGCCTGCTGCTGCGCACGCCACAGGATCGGGATCACCGCGGACTGCTGACGCCCGGGCGGATATTTGGCGATCTGCGCTTTCGCCCATTCGAGATTTGCCGGCGTGAAGGCAAAGCTAGTCGGCTGTTTTTCGGCGAGCCGGCGGACGCTCATCGGTCGATCTCGCCGAAAACGATGTCGAGCGAACCGAGAATCGCGGAGACATCCGCGAGCATGTGGCCGCGGGAGAGAAAATCCATGGCTTGGAGATGGGGGAAGCTCGGCGCGCGGATCTTGCACTTGTAGGGCCGATTGCTGCCGTCGGCCACGAGATAGACGCCAAACTCGCCCTTGGGCGCCTCGACCGCGGCGTAGACTTCGCCGGCAGGCACATGAAAGCCCTCGGTATAGAGCTTGAAGTGATGGATCAGCGCCTCCATCGAGCGCTTCATCACGGCGCGGCGCGGCGGCACGATCTTGTTGTCATCGACCACGATCGCACCCTGCGCATCGGCCGAGCGCAATTTCTCCACGCACTGCCTCATGATGCGCACCGATTGGCGCATCTCCTCCATGCGCACGCAGTAGCGGTCGTAACAATCGCCGTTCTTGCCCACCGGAATGTCGAAATCAAACTCGGAGTAGCATTCGTAGGGCTGCGCCTTGCGCAGATCCCAGACGGCGCCCGAGCCGCGCACCATGACGCCGGAGAATCCCCGGGCCCAGGCGTCCGCGAGCTTGACCACGCCGATATCGACGTTGCGCTGCTTGAAGATGCGGTTCTCGGTGAGCAGTTCCTCGAGATCGTCGCATACCTTGAGGAACGGGTCGCAGAACGCTTCGATGTCGTCGATGAGCTGCGGCGGCAGGTCCTGATGCACGCCCCCGACGCGGAAATAGGCGGCGTGCAAGCGTGATCCCGAGGCCCGCTCGTAGAAACCCATGAGCTTTTCGCGCTCCTCGAAGCCCCACAGCGGCGGAGTGAGCGCGCCGACGTCCAGGGCCTGCGTGGTGACGTTGAGGAGATGCGAAAGCAGGCGGCCGATCTCGCAATAGAGCACGCGGATTACCTGCGCGCGCTTGGGCAGTGTGAGGCCCAGGAGCCGCTCCGCCGCGAGGCAGAAAGCATGCTCCTGATTGATCGGCGCGACATAGTCGAGCCGATCGAAGTACGGGATCGCCTGCAGATAGGTCTTGTGCTCGATCAGCTTCTCGGTGCCGCGGTGTAGGAGGCCGATATGCGGGTCGACGCGCTCGACCACCTCGCCGTCGAGTTCGAGTACGAGGCGAAGCACGCCGTGCGCCGCCGGATGCTGCGGGCCGAAGTTGATAGTGAAATTGCGGGCGGGCACGTCATTCATGAGAGCGCGATATTCCTACGCCTGTTGCTTTCCCTATTCGCCACTCGCTACTCGCCATTCCCTATGCGCCGCTGGCCATCCGCCATTCGCCGACCTTCTCGGCTTTCGCCGTGACCCGCGCCTTGAACTTGTCCCACTCCACGACAAAGCGTTCGTGGCGCCCTTCGCCGATGAGGTCGGCCCCGTCGTGCGCTTTGACCCTGAAAGCGATGCGTGGCCCGACGATTTCCACGCACTCGACATCGACTGTCACGGTCATCCCGATCGGGGTCGCCGCGAGGTGGCTCACATCGACGTGCACGCCGACGCTGCCTTCGCCGGGATCGAGATGGGGGGCCAGAAGCTGCATGCAGGTCCATTCCATCAGCGCGATCATGAAGCCGGTGGCGAAGACGTTCGGCATGGATGCGATTTCTGGCGCCTCGGGGTAGGTGTGCGGCACGGTCTTGCTCGCGGGCACCTTATAGGCGAAGCGGTGGGTAAGCCCGGTCTTGAGCGTCGGCTTCATCTTACGACCCCTGCCCGCCGCCGCCGGCCTTGCCGATTTCCTCCGGCCTTTCCTTCCGCTGCGCCTTTTCATCGCCCGGCAGCACGTAATCGGTTCCCTCCCAGGGCGAGAGGAAATCGAAGCTGCGGAATTCCTGCGCAAGCCGCACCGGCGAATACACCACGCGCTTGAGTTCATCGTCGTAGCGCAGCTCGACAAAGCCGGTGAGCGGAAAGTCCTTGCGCAGCGGATGACCCTCAAAGCCATAGTCAGTGAGGATGCGGCGCATGTCCGGATGGCCGGCAAACACGATGCCGTAGAGATCGTAGATCTCGCGCTCGAACCAATCCGCGCCGGGGAAGACCTCGACGATCGACGGCACCGGGACGGCCTCTTCGGCGGGCGCCTTCACGCGGATGCGCACGTTATGTTTCGGCGAGAGCAGGTGATAGACCACGTCGAACCGCCGCTCGCGGCCCGGCCAGTCGACCGCGGTCACGTCGATGATGCTCCAGAACAGGCAGCGCGGGTCGTCGCGCAGGAAGCGCATGACGGCGGGGATGTCGCCCGCGTCGGCGCTCAGGGTCAGCTCCTGATGCGCGACCGAATAGGCCTTCACAGCCGGGGCCAGCGCATCGGCAATGGTCCGGCCGAGGATTTCGAGCGTGTCGTCCATGATCAGCGCTCGATCGTGGCGGTGCGGCGGATTTTCTTTTGCAGCAGGAGCACGCCGTAGAGCAGCGCCTCGGCGGTCGGCGGGCAGCCGGGCACGTAGATGTCGACCGGTACGATCCGGTCGCAGCCGCGCACCACCGAGTAGGAATAGTGATAGTAGCCGCCGCCGTTGGCGCACGATCCCATCGAGATGACGTAGCGCGGCTCCGGCATCTGGTCGTAGACCTTGCGCAAAGCCGGCGCCATCTTGTTGCACAGCGTGCCGGCAACGATCATCACGTCGGACTGGCGCGGCGAAGCGCGCGGCGCAAAGCCGAAGCGCTCGGCGTCGTAACGCGGCATCGACATCTGCATCATCTCGACGGCGCAGCAGGCGAGCCCGAACGTCATCCACATCAGCGAGCCGGTGCGCGCCCAGGCGATGAGATCATCCGCGGCGGCGACGAGAAATCCCTTGTCGGCGAGCTCGCCGTTGATGCCGGCGAAATACGGATCGTCAGCGCCGGGCACCTCACCCGGGCGCGCAGTAGCAAGCCCTGGGCGCGGCGCGAGAGTGGCGGGTCCGCTCAGTTCCATTCGAGCGCTCCCTTCTTCCACTCATAGATAAATCCGATCGTGAGCACCGCAAGAAACAGCATCATCGAGCCGAAGCCGAGCAGGCCGACCTTGTCGAACGCCACCGCCCACGGAAACAGGAAGCTGACCTCGAGGTCGAAAATGATGAAGAGGATGGCGACCAGGTAGAAGCGCACGTCAAACTTCATGCGCGCGTCGTCGAAGGCGTTGAAGCCGCACTCATAGGCGGAAAGCTTTTCCGGGTCGGGCAGCTTGTAGGCGACGACGAAGGCCGAGAGCAGGAGCGCGAGCCCGATGACCGCCGCCACCCCGATGAAGATGACGAGCGGCAGGTAGGCGAGCAGCAGCTGGTTGAGCGATTGGGTCATCGCGAGCCACTCCGGCCGGCCATCGTGCGCGGCCCTCTTTCCTGACTAGGCGTACCCGGGCAACACGGTTCCGCGCACGCCCGGCCCGCGCCGATTTGCCCCAAATATCTTGCGGATTCGCGCTGGAAGATCGAACTCGCGGACCCTTAGCGCAGCGCACAAAAAGGTGCAAGGCGGCCTGTGCGCGGCCGGCGCCAGCGCTCCAGCCGACGGCAAAAGCGAGCCGCCGGAACCGGCCTAAATGCTTGAAATCATGGCGGGAGCGACGGGACTCGAACCCGCGACCTTCGGCGTGACAGGCCGACGCTCTAACCAACTGAGCTACGCCCCCGCGGGCGCGTTCGCAGTTAAGGCGCGCTCCCCGGCAAGTCAAGGATTCAGGCCAAAATCGGCGTTTTCCGCTTGCCTTTTACCCGCCACAGAGCGAGTTCAGATAGCGCGGTAAGCGCGAAAACATCGGTGAAATCGGCAAAACAAGCGTGGTCAGTCGCAGCCGAATCGTCTAACGCGTCGGTCTGACGGGCACTTTTCGCCCGCTATCGCTTCCATCGAGGAGGGTCTAATGGCTACCAAACCGGCCACAACCGTTACATTGAAGCATCTTGCAGCAAGCCTTGCGGAAGATAATGAGCTTTCGAAAAAGCAGGCAGAAGCCATCCTCGGCGGTCTGGTCGGTCAGATCGTCAAGCACCTCAAGAAGGGCGAGCGCATCCGCATTGGCGGGCTGGGCATCCTGCAGGTGAGAAAGCGCGCCGCGCGCATGGGCCGCAACCCGGCCACTGGCGAAGCCATCCAAATCAAGGCGAGCAAGAAGGTCGCCTTCCGCGCCTCCAAGGAGCTTAAGGAAGCGATCTGAGATCCCGCGGCTGCGAGAGCCGACGCCCGATGACGGAAGGGCGGACCTTCCGTCGTCCGCCCTCGTCTCCCGGCCATGAGTGGGATGGACCCAGCCAGGCCGCGGCCAACGGCTCCGGCCGGCTTTCACTTTTTCCTGATGCAGACTCCGGCGCGGCAGGATTTGCGGCGCAGCCGCCCCGCGCGGATCTGGTTAATTTTGTCGCACAGGTTGGAATAGGAATCCGAACAAGCGCAGGCCGGTAACGGACGCCGTCAAGCGTCCGCCCTGAGACGCTGCGTCTCGGCCAGATTCAGTTGCAGATCCGCGTCGATGGCGACGCCGTAATCTTGCCGAGCGTCGTCCACGCTGATCAGCCCGTCGAGCACATCGTGCAGGACGCGCTGCGGGTCACGCGCGCGCGGAACGCCGAACCCGCCGCCGCCCGGCAGCGCCAGGCAGATGACGTCGCCCGCCGGTACGGTTTGCCGGCCCTTTGGCCGTATCGGGCGGCCGGAGCGTAGCGTCACCGTGCCCGATGCGCCGGGCCGGCCGCCGTCGCGGCCCTGCGCCGGGTTGTGGACGCGCTCGAAATTGCAAAGGAGGGCGAGCGGAGCGCCCTCGGCGCCGCCCAGCTCGATCACCTGACCTAGTCCGCCGCGGTATCTGCCAGGACCGCCGGAGCCCTCACGGAACTCACGGCGATGAAAGACGACTGGCGCCACCGTCTCGGTCGCTTCCACCGGTATCGTGCGCACGCCCGAAGGAAATGCAGTCGCGCTGAGCCCATCCTTGGTCGGGCGCGCGCCGGCGCCGCCGCAGTGGAAGATCACGGCTGAGAACATCGGCAGTGCATTCGCATCGGTTCCTTCTTCGACGTCATCGACCAGCGAGCCGCCGCCGAAGATCTGCGGATTCCACAAGGACGATGCGCCCTCGGCGGGCGCCCTGCCGCTGACCGCCTGGTGCAGGCAGCCGGCAATGACGTCAGGGAGCATCTGTCCGACCGTATGACGCGCCGCTACCGGCCATGGCCGCTTCACGTTGAGGACGCAGCCTTCAGGCGCGCTCATCGTGATCGGAGCAAGCGAGCCCGCGTTGTTCGGCACGGCGGGCGCCACCAAGCATTTGACGCCGAAGGCGGTGTAGGCAAGCCCGTAATTGTAGACGACATTGATGCCATGGCTCGACGCCGGCGAGGTGCCGCTGAAGTCGACGTGAATGCCGTCATGGGAGATCGTCAGCGCCGCGTTCAATAGAAGGGGCTTGTCATAACCGTCCATGGTCAGGCTGTTGCGATAAGTGCCCTTCGGCCAGGCGCGGATCTGCGCGAGCGTCGCCTCGCGCGATGCTTCAATGATGGAGTCCCCGAGCCGATCGAGATTGGCGATCTCGAACTCGTTCATCATCTCAACGAGCCGGCGGCTGCCTTCGTCGTTGCACGCGGCGCAGGCGTAGATGTCGCCCTCGACCTGCAGCGGCTCGCGTACATTGGCGCGCACGACGTGCAGCAGATCCTCGTTCATGCGGCCTTCGCGGGCGAGCGGCATGATCGGAATGGCGAGGCCCTCCTCGAACACCTGCCGCCCGTCGGGGCCCAGGCCAAGGCCGCCGATATCGACGACATGGATCGTATTGGCGAACAGGCCGACCGCTTCGCCGCGATAGAAGCTGGGCGTGACGACGGTGATGTCATGCAGGTGACCGGAGGTCAGCCACGGATCATTGGTGATGTAGTGGTCGCCGGGCTTCATCTGCGCGAGCGGATAGACACCGAGGAAATGCCGCACCGCATTGGCCATTGAGTTCACGTGTCCCGGCGTGCCGGTGACGGCCTGCGCCAGCATTCGGCCCTCGCGATCGAACACGCCAGCCGAGAGATCGCCGGCCTCGCGGACGGGGGTGCTGAACGCGGTGCGCAGCATCGTCTGCGCCTGCTGCTCGACGACCGCAATAAGGCGGCTCCACATGATCTGCTGCTGGATGTGCGCGAGCGGGGCGTTCGGGCGGGCACTCATGGGTCAACTCGCCGGCGATTGAGCTCAATATATCGAAATCCGTCGATGCGCGCGTCGAAGCGCGGACTGATGACGGTCGAGGTGTCGTCCTCGGCGATCACGGCCGGCCCGCTCACGCATGCTCCGGGGGCAAGCTCGGAGCGCCGATAGACGGGAGCGTCCAGGAACTTCCCGCTGCCGGGATCGAACAGTCGGCGGCGCGAGCGCGGCTCCGGCTCACTCGGCTGTTCCGCGGCCGGCGCGGCAAGGCGGCCCCCCGCGGGTGCGCTGAGCGCGACCGCCCAGCTCAAAACCTCGATCTCGGCGCCCGGAATCGAGCGACTGTAGAGCTTACGATAGGCGGCTTCGAACAGTCCGACGAATGTTGCGCTGTCAGCGGCGTTGAATTCACGCACGGGAAGCTCCACCGCTATTTCGTGGCCCTGCCCGCGATAGCGCATGAAGGCCGAGCGCAGCTCGGCAAGCGCGCCCTCCCCTGCCCCGCTTTTCACGATCGCTTCGGCTTCGGCCCGCATCTCGGCGATCAATCGGTTGACTGCGGCCGCGTCGAAGTCGGAAAGGCGCATGAGCCGGCTGCGCACGACCTCGTAAGCCACCGGCGCCCGCAAGAGCCCGACGGCTGAACCGACCCCGGCGTTCGCAGGAATGAGCACGCGCTGGATTCCAAGTTTCTCGGCAACGCGGGCGGCGTGCAGCGGCGCGGCGCCGCCGAATGCGATCAGCGTGCGCGCTTGCAGGTCTTTCCCGCTCTCGATGGCGTGCACGAGCGCGGCGTTGGCCATGTTCTCAACGACCATCTCGCTGATACCGAGCGCTGCGTGCTCTCTCACGAGACCGAGCGGTCCGCCGATCCGCTCGGCGACGGCTCCCTCGGCGGCGGACGCGTCGAGCGGAATCCTGCCGCCGGAGAATTGCGCCGGATCGATCCGGCCAAGCACCACATCTGCGTCGGTGACCGTCGGTTCGCTCCCGCCCTGACCGTAACAGGCGGGACCAGGCTGCGACCCGGCACTGTCCGGACCCACCGTTATTCGTTGCAGCAGGTCGATGCGGGCGATCGAGCCGCCACCAGCGCCGATCTCGACCATCTCGATCACCGGAATTCGCAGCGGCAGCCCGCTGCCTTTGAGAAAACGATAGATCCGCGCCACCTCCATGGAGCGCGCCATCTGCGGCCGTGCCTGGTCGATGAGGCATATCTTTGCGGTGGTCCCGCCCATGTCGAACGAAAGGACCTGCGTCAGCCCATGCTGACGCGCGATGCAGCCGGCAAAAATCGCGCCCGCTGCGGGCCCGGACTCGATCAGGCGCACCGGGAAGCGGATGGCAGTATCGATGGTCGTGATTCCGCCGCCGGAGGTCATCAACAGCAGAGGACATGCAAAGCCGGCGCCCTTGAGCTCCCGCTCGAGGCCCGCAAGGTAGCGCCCCATCAGCGGCTGGATGTAGGCATTCGCACAGGCGGTGGAGAAACGCTCGTATTCGCGCATCTCCGGCGAGACCTCTGATGAGATCGTCACCGGCACTTGCGGCAATCGGCGGGCGATTTCATCGCGGACGCGGCGCTCGTGATCCGGATTGGTGAAACTGTGCAGGAGCCCGACCGCCACCGCCTCTATTTGCTGGCTGGCGATTAAATCGATTGCCCGGGCAAGGCTCGGGGCATCCAGCGGCACCAGCACTCTTCCCTGCGCATCGACCCGCTCGCGGACGGGCACGCGGGAGCGCCGCGGAACCAGCGGTGGAGGCAAGTCGATGTTTACGTCGTATTGCTCGAAGCGATTCTCGTTGCGGATCTCGAGGACGTCGCGAAAGCCTTCGGTGGTCAGCAGCGCCGTCTTGGCGCCCTTGCGCTCGATCAGCGCATTCGTGGCCAGCGTCGTGCCATGGATGATGAGGTCCACCTGTCCCGGCTCGACGCCCGCCGCCGCGATCACGCTGCGTGCAGCATCAAGCCCACCGGCCTCGGGCGCGCTGGGCGTCGTGAGCGTCTTTGCCGTGAAACGGCGTTCGCCCACTTCGAGCGCCACATCCGTGAACGTGCCGCCGATGTCGATCCCGAGCCGGATCTTCGACACGGAGTTTACGTTTTCGAAAGGCACCTCAAGCCTTTCTCAGAAAGTCGAAGTCGCAGCCCATTTCCGCCTGCAGCACGCTCTGCAGGTAAAGCCGCGCGTATCCCCGCTCCGCTCGCACCGCGAGGGGCCGGTAGGCCGCGCGGCGCTGGGCAAGTTCAGCCTCGCCGAGGACAAGGTCGAGACGCCGTCCCGACACCGAGAGCCTGATGCGGTCGCCGTTGCGCACCAGCGCAAGCGGTCCGCCTACCGCCGCTTCGGGCGAAACATGCAGCACGATCGTGCCATAGGCCGTTCCGCTCATGCGCGCGTCGGAAATGCGGACCATGTCTTTTACCCCGGCGCGGGCGAGCTTTGCCGGAATTGGCAGATACCCTGCCTCGGGCATGGCGTAGCCGCTCTTCGGTCCGGCATTCTGCAACACCAGGAAGTCATCAGCAGTCACGTCCAGATCAGGCGCGTCGATCCGTGCCGCGAGATCGTCCAGAGAGGAAAACACCACGGCGCGTCCCTCACGCTCGAAGAGGCGCGGATCAGCCGCCGATCGCTTGACGATAGCGCCACCCGGCGCCAGCGACCCGAACAGTGCAACGAGTCCCCCGTCCTTCTTGTACGGATCGGCCAGCGGACGGATGACGTCGCGGTCAACCCAGCTCGGCTCATGCGACAAGCGCTCACCAAGGGTCTCTCCCGTCACTGTCATGCAGTCAAGATGCAGCATTGGCTTGAGCTCTCGCAGTACGGCGCCAATGCCGCCCCCGACAAACAAGTCGGACATGTAATGTCGACCAGTAGGCTTGAGATCGACGAGGATGGGCGTTTCATCCGACAGGGCATTTAGACGCTCAAGCGACACGGCTACGCCGACGCGACCGGCAATGGCGGTAAGATGAATCAGCGCATTGGTCGAGCCGCCAATGGCGAGCAGCACGCGCAACGCGTTTTCGACCGATCGCTGGGTGATGATCCGGCTCGGGCGCAGGGGCGGCCTGATCATCCCCACGGCGCGGCGGCCGCTGGCCTCGGCGGCACGCAATCGATCAGCATGCACTGCAGGAATGGCTGCGGTACCGGGCAAACTCACGCCGAGCGCCTCCGCGATCGCGGCCATTGTGCTCGCCGTGCCCATGACCGCGCAGCTGCCGGTCGTGGTGGCAAGATTGCTTTCGATGTCTTCGATGTCTTGTCGGGAGATCTCATTCGCCCGGTATTTCGCCCAGAAACGCCGACAGTCGGTGCAGGCCCCGAGGCGTTCGCCGCGATAGCCCATCGGCAGCATCGGACCGCCGACAAGCTGGATGGCCGGCACGTCGGCCGAGGCGGCGCCCATGAGCAGCGCCGGCACGGTCTTGTCGCAGGCGCCGATCAACACCACCGCATCCATCGGCTGCGCCCGGATCATTTCTTCCACGTCCATCGCCATCAGGTTGCGGAACATCATGCTTGTGGGGCTCAAGAAAATTTCACCGAGCGAAATTGTCGGGAAGTCGAGCGGCAAGCCGCCCATTGCCAGGACGCCGCGTTTCACGGCTTCGACCAGCTCCGGGAAATGCCGATGACAATTGTTGAAACCGCTCGCCGACTGCGCGATGCCCACGACGGGTCGCGAGAGCATTTCCGCAGAGTAGCCCATCGATTTCGCAAACGAGCGCCGCAGGTAGAGTGAAAAATCGGCATCGCCGTAATGGGTCAATCCGCGCGACAGGCCGTGCTGCTCTTCAGTCAAGGCAATTACCCTCCAAGCTTAGTCGATTTTTGTGGTGTCGCCCGAAAACTCGATCGGCGTATAGAAGCCGCCGTGGAACTGCGCCGCGAGTTCGTTCTCCTGTTTGCCGAGCGCCAGGATCTCTGCGGCGAATTTCTCCGAATCGTCCTCGGGCCGGTAGCCGAGAAACTTGACGTTCGAATTGTCCCAGCGACTGCGCAAATTGTTGGAGACGCCGTAGACGATCACGAAGTGATAGTCCGGGCAGTCGATGCAGCGCCGCACGAGCTGCACCATGTCCCGATGACTGATCCAGGTGAGTAGCTGGCGCGCGTCCGTTGGCCGATCGGGCGTGAGAAAGCTGCCGATGCGAAGGCAAGCGACGCTCAGGCCATATTTGTCGGCGTAAAGCCGGCCAACGGCCTCGCCGAACACCTTCGAGACGCCATAGCGCGTATCCGGCCGTGGCACGACATTGGTGTCGATGAACCGCTGGCGGCGGTGAAAACCAATCGCATGATTGGAGCTGGCAAAGACGATCCGTTTGACGCCGCCGCGTCGGGCCGCCTCAAAGACGTTATAGCATCCCTCGATGTTGAGCCGCAGCACCTCTTCCCAGGGCGCCTCCGTGGGCATGCCCGCGAGATGCACGACGCAGTCGATGCCGGCCATCGCTGTCTCGAGCGCTGGCGCATCGCAGATGTCTGCGGTGTAAGGCTCTTCGCCATTCTCGGGAGTGCCCAAAGGCGCTACGTCGAGCAAGCGAATGAGCGGATAGGAGCCCCGCAGCCCCTTCCGCAGCGCGCTGCCAATGTTGCCGGCTGCGCCCGTGATCAGTATGCGTTTCATGCTGGCGACTCCGATAT
>Ga0210408_10000792_pt1 | contig 35951 bp, 28 predicted proteins | sample IncBWH4MmetaG_FD_155471 | JGI IMG/M metagenome (GOLD analysis project Ga0210408, IMG submission 155471) | Forest soil microbial communities from Barre Woods Harvard Forest LTER site, Petersham, Massachusetts, United States - Inc-BW-H-4-M | ecosystem: Environmental > Terrestrial > Soil >... | reverse complement strand
CGTGCCAGACGCAAGGCAGGGCAGGGCGGTTCTCTTGAATTGCATCGGTCTCCCAGGCGGTACGGAGGGACCCTAGCAATCGCCGAGGTCGCCACCAAGGGCTTCGCGGGGGCGCGCCTGCGTCAGCCGACCGGCTTGTTGTGCGGCTGGAACAGCCGACCCTTTTCCGTGATCGCGACCACGGCGAGCGTCGCAAGTGTGCAAAGCAGGAAGCCGGTCGAAAACGGCAGCAGCGTGCCGTCATAGTCCTGGCCGATGGTGGTGCCGAGCACGATGCCGAGCAGCGTGGTGATGGTGCCGTACAGCGAGGACGCCGTGCCCGCGATGGCGCCTTGCGGCTCCATCGCCAGCGCCGTGAAATTCGCGATCATCATCCCGAACGAGAACATCATCAGCGCCGACAGCGCCATGAACAGCGGCAAGGGCAGGGCGTCAGCTCGTGCCGCCACGAACATCACTGTAGCCACCACCAGAAAGGCGATCAGCGCGCCATGCGAGATCACGCGCATGCCGATGCGGCCGACCATGCGCGCGTTCAGGAAGCCGGCCAAGGCCACGCCGATGGCAATCGCCGCGAAGGCCAGCGGGAAATAATGCCCGAGCTTGAAGATGCCGGTGAACACCTGCTGCGCGGAAAACACGTAGGCGAACATGCAACCCATGACGCCGCCGGCCGCCAGCGCATAGCCGAGCGTCTGCCGGTTGGTCACCGTCTGCCGATAGGCCGCGAGCACCTCCGGGATCGTGAACGCTTTCCGCTCCGACGCGGGCAGGGTCTCCGGCAGTCGCAGCCAGCTCCAGACCAGCGCGACGATGCCGTACAGCATCAGCACCACGAAAATCCCGCGCCAATGCGTCAGCAGCATCACCGCCTGACCGAACGACGGCGCGATCACGGGCACCGCGATGAACACCATCATGGCGAGCGACACCACGCTTGCCATGCGGCGGCCGGCGTAGCAGTCGCGCACGATCGAGGTCGCGATCACGCGGGTCGCGGAGGTGCCGAGCCCCTCCAGCGCGCGCGCCAGCAGCAAGGTCGCAAACGATGGCGCGGCGATCGCGAGCACGCTGGCAACGCCGTAGAGCACCATGCCGCCGAGCAGGACCGGGCGGCGTCCAAAACTGTCCGAGAGCGGGCCGATGATGAACTGACCGACGCCAAAGCCGACCAGGAAGGCCGACAGCACCATCTGCAGACGGTTCGGCACGTCGATGCCGAGGCTTGCGCCGATGCTCGGCAGCGCCGGCAGCATCATGTCCATGGCGAGCGGATTCAGCGCCATGATCGCGGCGATCACGACGACGAATTCGGCAAATCCCATCGGGCGGTGTTTTGATACCTCAACAGGAGTATCAGCATTGATAGTCGTCACGCGGATCAGTTTCCGTAAGGTTGTTGCGTTTGTAACATGTCTGACGAGCGGTGCTGCGCTGCACAACCCTCGTTTCGAGATGGCAGGTCGGCGCGACCTCAGTTTCACGATTGCGTGGCGGTGGGGCGATGAGGCAAACCGGCTGTCGCTGCGTGGAATGGCGGGGGTCGGGATCGATGACGGGTCAAATCGCATGTGCCTTGATGCTCGGATGCGTGCTGGCGACGGCGGCGCATCCGGCTCGTGCTGAATCTGCTGCCGAACTGATCTCGCACTTTCGCCAGGAGCACGGCGAGGCGCGGGTCACGCGGGACGCCACGCTTGATCGCATCGCCGAGGCGCAGGCGCAGGCTATGGCATCGCGCGAGCAGCTCGGTCACGAGGTGCTCGGCGCGTTCTCCTCGAGGATCGCGCCGTCGCGCGCCGGGCGCGCCGCGGAAAACATCGCCTATGGCTACGACAGTTTCGAGAAGACGCTGCAGCAGTGGATCGACTCATCCGAGCATCGCAAGAACCTCCTGCTGCACAACGCCTCCCGCATCGGCATCGCCAGCGCCAGGGATGCCTCCGGCAAGCGCACCTATTGGGCGATGGAGATCGCCGGCGATTATGAGCCGAAGCCCGGCAAGCGCGGCAAGGAGCCGCTGGTTGCGGTGAAACGCACCGAGCCGGTTGTCGTGAAACGCACCGCTGCCTCCACCAATTGCCACATCAAGATCATGAGCCTATGCATTTAGCCGTCGGGTGGGCAAACCTGCCTACCCCCTCTCGATACGTGTTGTCATCGATGGTGGGCACGCTTGTGCCCTAAGCCTCGCCTTGTTCGAGGCTTCGAGCGCGCCCGTCTCGCCCGACGATACGACTGCTCCGAAAGACCGGATCGGCGTTTTGGCCTGCCGTGAAGGCAGATCGTCGGAACCATTGATCTGGATCAACGAAGGGCGGGCGCTTGCAGCACGATTTCCCTGAGGATCCGTCGTGCACAGTGGTAAACTGCTACAGGGCAGGGTCTCCGGTCAGGAGGACCGTCATGACAATCGCATCAAATCCTTTGCAATCTTCGCACGTCCTTGACACCGCGCCGTTGCGCGCCCGCTGGGGGTGGATCGTCGCGCTCGGCGCCGTCTATCTGATAGCCGGCTTCATTGCGCTCGGCAGCATCGTGATGGCGACGGTCGCAAGCGTCCTGATCGTCGGCGTGATGATGATCATCGCCGGCGTCGCCGAGGTGTTCAACGCCTTCCAGATCAAGACCTGGGGCAGGTTCCTGGTCTGGGCACTGCTCGGCGTGCTTTATATCGTCGCCGGATTCATCACGTTCGAGAATCCGCTGTTCGCCGCGGTGCTGCTGACGTTGCTGTTAGGAGCGTCGCTGGTCGCCTCCGGCATCGTGCGGTTGTTTCTCGCGTTCAACATGAAGCGCGAGACGCCGTGGATCTGGGTGGCGCTGTCCAGCGTTGTGACCCTGCTGCTGGGGCTCCTGATCTTGGCGCGCTGGCCCGTCAACAGTCTCTATATTCTCGGCCTGTTTCTGAGCTTCGATCTGATCATGGCGGGCGCGTGCTGGATCGGATTGGGTTTTGGCCTGCACCGGACCGAGCCGAGGTCACCGCTGGCGTCGCCGGCCTGAGATGACGCAGGCGCCGCCGCGCCTCGTTTCATCTTGCACAACGCTGTGCCGGGCATGCTACGTATCCTTGCTGATGCTGCAAGGAGACGTGAAATGGGTATCGTGAAACGACTGGGCACGGTCGCGGTCGCGGCCGTGCTGGCGTTTATGTTGATGGTGCCATCAGGTGCACAGGCGCGCAACGGCCGGGTCGCCGCCGGCGTCGACGGCGGGCCTGCGGACGCGGCCGTCGTCGGCGTGGCAGTCGGCGGGGTTCATTGGGGACCGTCGCCGCCTTACTATCCTTACTATCATTTCGGTTATTACGGCGTTCCGGTCGGTTGGCCCGGTCCGTTCTGGGAACCTTACGATGGCGGCTGCTATCGTCACGCCGTTTCGACAGGCCACCATCGGCGCTACGTGGAGGTCTGTGACTGATCTTTAGTGCGACGTGTCTAGCATTCGCTTGGCAGCGAAATCCATCCTTGCAAGGCGGACCGGCGGCTGTCGGCTTGGTTTCCGCCTTCGCTCTTCGAGGCGCGGCTGACAAGACGCACCTCCCGATCCGAGGACTGAGGCGGACTTCTGAACGCTCGTCAGGGCTGGGGATGCTGAAAGTGCTACAGGTCAGCCGGTCTGACCTTCTTTCTGGCCATCTTTTGCATTGCGAATGGCCCCAAATCTCGTCTAAAAAACATTGAGCTGACGCAGTCCTGGCAACCAACCGTCAACGGTTTTGCCTGAGGATTTGGTGTCCAACAGGGTCTGGCAATGCCGATTCGCGGCCATTTGTTCGGAGTTCAGGGAGGTGCGACCTGCGCCGCTCCTGCGATTCCGGCTGCGTCGCTGTCCACCCTGCTTCTCGGCGGGCTCCTCCTTATCTGCCCCTGAGGGCCGGCTGGGCGGTAGGCGCCTGGGCACTCAGGGGTTGTGCGAGATCAAAAAACCCCTTCAGCGCCCAGAGACAAGGCGCCCCACAGTTCAAGGAAATTCTGCCATGACCACCGCCAACAAGTCCGAGAAGGACCGCGTCATCATTTTCGACACCACCTTGCGCGACGGCGAACAGTGCCCCGGCGCCACCATGACGTTCGAGGAAAAGCTCGTCGTCGCCGAGATGCTGGACGACATGGGCGTCGATGTCATCGAAGCCGGCTTCCCGATCACCTCGGAGGGCGACTTCCAGGCGGTGGCCGAGATCGGCCGTCGCGCCAAGAATTCGGTGATCGCCGGCTTGTCGCGCGCCCACCCCAAGGACATCGACCGCTGCGCCGAGGCGGTTAAGTTCGCCAGGCGCGGCCGCGTCCATACCGTGATTGCGACCTCGCCCTTGCACATGCGGGTCAAGCTCAACATGACGCCGGAGCAGGTGCTGGACCTTTCCGTCGCCAATGTCACCCGCGCCCGCAACCAGGTCGACGATGTCGAATGGTCGGCCGAGGACGGCACCCGCAGCGAGATGGACTTCTTGTGCCGGATCGTCGAGGCCGTGATCAAGGCCGGCGCCACCACCGTGAACATCCCCGACACCGTCGGCTACACCGTGCCGGAGGAATATACGAACTTCATGCGCACGCTGATCGAGCGGGTGCCGAACTCCGACAAGGCGGTGTTTTCGGTGCACTGCCACAACGACCTCGGCATGGCCGTGGCCAATTCGCTGGCCGGCATTGCCGGCGGCGCGCGCCAGGTCGAATGCACCGTCAACGGCATCGGCGAGCGGGCGGGCAATGCCGCGCTCGAGGAGATCGTGATGGCGATCAACGTCCGCAACGACAAGTTCCCGTGGTGGAACAGGATCGACACCACGCGGCTGACCAGCGCCTCAAAACTGGTCTCGGCCGCGACCTCGTTCCCGGTGCAGTACAACAAGGCGATCGTCGGTCGCAACGCCTTCGCCCACGAGAGCGGCATCCACCAGGACGGCGTGCTGAAGGACGCCTCGACCTACGAGATCATGCGGCCCGAAATGGTCGGCCTGAAGCAGTCGTCGCTGGTGCTCGGCAAGCATTCCGGGCGCCACGCCTTCGTCCATAAGCTGGAGGAGATGGGCTACAAGCTCGGCGCCAACCAGATCGAGGATGCGTTCGTGCGGATGAAGGCGCTCGCCGACCGCAAGAAGGATATTTATGACGAGGACATCGAGGCGCTGCTCGACGAGGAGATGGCGGCCGCCCATGACCGCATCAAGCTGACCTCGCTGACCGTGATCGCCGGCACCCATGGGCCGCAGCGCGCCACCATGAAGCTCGATATCGACGGCCAGACCAGGATCGAGGAGGCGGAAGGTAACGGCCCCGTCGATGCGGTCTTCAACTGCATCAAGGCGCTGGTGCCGCACGAGGCCAAGCTCGAGTTGTTCCAGGTCCATGCGGTGACCGAGGGCACAGACGCGCAGGCCGAGGTGTCGGTGCGCTTGAGCCAGGACGGCCGCTCGATGACGGCACGCGCGGCCGATCCCGACACGCTGGTGGCGTCCGCAAAAGCCTATCTCGGCGCGCTCAACAAGATCGTGATGAAGCGCCAGCGCGACGTGCCGGCGGCTGCGGCAAGCTGACGCTTGGAGCAGAGAGCACGGTTCGTGCAAGCTGAACGCGGCGGGATCTCCCGCCGCGTTTGCGTTGCAACAAGTGTTTCATGACGTCCCTGCTAAAGGGGCATTGGCTTTCCGCCTGTCTTCTCTGTAATGCTGCGGGCAGATCAAACCGGGGGCGACGCGCGCGCATCCCGCAAGGATTTGGGAGAGACAATGCGCAAACTGATGTGGACCACGGCCGCGATCGCGGCGTTGGCTTTGTTCGGACCTGCCGCGGCGGCGGACCAGCCTGTCGTCATCAAGTTCAGCCACGTGGTTGCCTCCGACACGCCGAAGGGCAAGGCGGCCGACAAGTTCAAGGAACTGGCCGAGAAGTACAGCGACGGCAAGGTCAAGGTCGAGGTCTACCCGAACTCCACCCTCTACAAGGACAAGGAAGAACTCGAGGCGCTGCAGCTCGGCGCCGTCCAGATGCTGGCGCCCTCGAACTCGAAATTCGGTCCGATCGGGATCAGGGAATTCGAGGTGTTCGACCTGCCCTACATCCTGCCCGATCTGAAGACGTTGCGGAAGGTGACCGACGGTCCGCTCGGCAGCCGGCTTTTGAAGCTGCTCGATGCCAAGGGCATGACCGGGCTCGCCTATTGGGACAACGGCTTCAAGGAGATGAGCGCCAACAGGAAGCTCGTCGCGCCGGCCGATTACAAGGGGCTGAAGTTCCGCATCCAGTCGTCGAAGGTGATCGAGGCGCAGTTCCGCACGCTCGGCGCGATCCCGCAGGTGATGGCGTTCTCGGAGGTCTACCAGGCGCTGCAGACCGGTGTGGTCGACGGGCAGGAGAACACCTGGTCGAACATCTACACCCAGAAAATGAATGAGGTGCAGAAATACGTGACCGTCACCAATCACGGCTACATCGGCTACGTCGTGGTCGTGAACAAGAAGTTCTGGGACGGGCTGCCGGCCGACATTCGTGCCGCCTGCGAAAAGGCCATGAAGGAAGCCACCGACTTCGGCAACAGCCAGTCGGCGAAGGAGAACGACGACGCGCTGGAACAGATCAAGAAGGCCGGCAAGACCGAGATCATCACGCTGACGGCTGAGCAGGACGAGGCGATGCGCAAGGCAATGATGCCGGTCTACAAGGACGTGGCCTCGCGGGTCGGTCAGCCGCTGATCGACGAGTTCCTGAAGGAGACTGGTCGCAGCCCGATGAACTGAAGCCGGGGACTGCTTCGGTCGGGCGCGCCGGGACGGGATGAAATGTGCTGGATTGGCGGCTGGGCGAGCCGCCCGATCGGCACGGGGAACTTGCATGTTGCTACGAATTCTCGACCGGCTCGAGGAAATCATCATCGCTGGCCTGATGGGAGCGGCGACGGTGATCACCTTCATTACCGTGGTCCATCGCTTTCTGGTCAGCGTTCCCGCGCTATATCCCTATCTGTTCGGGATCAATTTCGGCTGGTCGCAGGAACTTTGCATCTACATGTTCATCTGGATGGCGAAGTTCGGCGCCGCCTACGGCGTGCGCACGGGCATTCATGTCGGCGTCGACGTCCTGATCAACCGGCTCAACGACCGCTGGCGCAAGGGGGTGATCCTGTTCGGTCTGGCGGGCGGCGCGCTGTTCACCGCCATCGTCGGCACCATGGGCGCCAAATTCGTCATCGAGCTGATGGGCACCGACCAGGTCTCGCCGGATCTCGAACTGCCGAGCTGGCTGGTCTATGCCTGCATCCCGCTCGGCTCCTACCTGATGTGCTTCCGCTTCCTGCAGGTGATGTGGGCCTACTACTGGACCAACGAGCTGCCGCATCACGACGCCACCCATGTCGATGACATCGAGGTGAGCGCGAAGGCGCCGATCTCGCTCGGAGAAGCCTGATGAGCGCGGCGCTGATTTTTGGCCTGTTGTTTGGCCTGATGCTGACGGGCATGCCGATCTCGATCTCGCTCGGCCTCACCGTCCTGACCTTCCTGTTCACAATGACGGAAGTGCCGATCGAGAGCGTGGGCCTGAAACTGTTTTCCGGCCTCGACAATTTCGGCATCATGGCGATCCCGTTCTTCATCCTGGCCGGCACCTTCCTGACCCGCGGCGGCGTGGCGCGGCGGATGATCGCCTTCACGACCTCGCTGGTCGGGCACCTGCCGGGCGGCCTGGGCCTGGCCGGTGTCGCCGCCTGCGCGATGTTCGCGGCGATCTCCGGTTCCAGCGTCGCGACGGTGGTGGCGATCGGCTCGATCATGATGCCGGCCATGGTGCAATACGGTTATCCGCGCCGCTTCGGCGTCGGCGTGATCTCGACCTCGGGCGCGCTCGGCATCCTGGTGCCGCCATCGATCATCCTGGTGCTGTACGGCGTCTCCACCAACACTTCGATCGGCGCGCTGTTCATGGCCGGCATCGTGCCGGGCATCTTGCTGGCGCTGATGCTTGCCGCGGTGACCTTCCTCGTGGCCTTGCGCAACGGCTATCCGCGCATGTCGAGGGCCTCGTTCGCCGACCAGTTCAAGGCGTTCCGCGAAAGCATCTGGGGCCTGCTTCTGATCGGCATCGTGCTCGGCGGCATCTATGGCGGCATTTTTACGCCGACCGAGGCCGCCGCTGTCGCCGCGACCTACGCCTTCGTCATCACCGTCTTCGTCTACAAGGAGCTGAAGCTCACCGACGTGCCGAAGGTGCTGCTGCAGGCGGCGAGCATGAGCTCGATGCTGCTCTACATCATCACCAATGCGGTGCTGTTCTCGTTCCTGATGACGCATGAGCAGATCCCGCAGGCGATGGCCGCGTGGATCATCGACAAGAATTTCTCGGTCTGGATGTTCCTGCTGGTGGTCAACGTCATCCTGCTGCTGGCCGGCAATGTGATGGATCCCTCGTCGATCCTGCTGATCATGGCGCCGATCCTCTACCCGCTCGCCACCAAGCTCGGCGTCAACCCCGTCCATCTCGGCGTGCTGATGATCGTCAATACCGAGGTAGGGTTGTGCCATCCGCCGGTCGGTCTCAATCTCTACATCGCCTCGAGCATCGCCAAGATGGGGATCAGCGAAATTACCATCGCGGTGTTGCCGTGGCTTGCCGCGATGCTGGTCTTCCTCGGCCTGATCACCTACATCCCGGAAATTTCGCTATGGCTGCCGCGGCTGCTGGGAATGATTTAGAATCGATCCATTCACCCGCATGAACAAAGAAATTACATCTTGGTAAGGGACATGGTCATTTCCAAACTGTAAGTTGATTGCAGGACTTGACGCGCTCATCCTGGGACAACCTTTTTCCGAGGAGGTTTGCATGAGGACATTTGCCATCGCCGGTATCGCTGCTCTCGCGATCGCCGGCTCGACCGCCGTCTACGCTCAGCATCATCAGTGGCTTCACGAGCACATGCAGCGGATGCGAATGAGCCCTGAGGACCGGGCGGCGATGGCGGATGCGCGGATCGCCGCTGTTCACGCCGGATTGAAGCTGACGGCGGACCAGGAGAAGCTCTGGCCGCCGGTCGAGACCGCAGTGCGGGATCTCGCCAAGCTCAGGATCGACCACGCCAATGCGCGGATGAGGGCGGAGGACCAGCCGGATCAGCAGACGACGGATGATCCGGTTGCCCGCCTGCGTGAACGCGCCGACACCATGGCCGGGATGGCCGCCGCGATGAAGAAGGTCGCCGATGCCGCTGACCCGCTCTACAAGTCGCTCGATGATGGTCAGAAGCGGCGTCTCGCCATGCTGACCCATTGGCAGCGGCGGTTCGATGGCGAGGGCTGGCGGCAGCGCTGGATCGAGCGCGGCCTTGACCGGGAGCACGGCGGAAGGGATTTCGACCGGGACGGCGGGGGATCCGACCGACTTTGACCGGGACCACGGCCGAGTGGCAAGAGCCGCCGCGATCCGGTGGCTTCCGCTGCCATCAATGCCGTGCAGGAGGGGGAAAAATCCCTTTCTCTTGCTGGACATCGTAAGGTCGCTTTGCTAAACGACCGGCTCTTGCGAGGGCCGTCTCCGACGGGCCCGCGGGCGCATAGCTCAGTTGGTAGAGCAGCTGACTCTTAATCAGCGGGTCCCAGGTTCGAGCCCTGGTGCGCCCACCAAGTAAATCAATAGCTTAATGCCTTCTCCCACCCGCCATTCCGACAGGCGCTCAGCGGCTATTCCGACAAACCGGCTGCTTTTGTTCGCTCGTCGCGACGCTTCTTGGTGCCCGAAATGAGCTGCTTGCGCGTGCGCTTGGCGTAAGTCGGCAGCTGCCGCGATGACCGGTGTCGACCAGCTGCACGCAATTCCGCGTCAGTCAGGTCGCTGTCCGCTCCCTCGGTGAAGCCGCCATGACGGAAAGAGGTAAACGATAGTTCTTCGCGGAGGCGGGCGGCGCGGATGATTTCTTTCACGACGTCGCGGAGGTACCGGAGATCCTTTTTCTCGGTGATCCACGGCAGTGGGGTGCGGGACCTGCGGTGCGCATGGTCCCGCCGGAAGACGAGGCCGGAGACCGTGATCTTCTTAATCTCGTCAAGCTCGGCCATCAGTTCGGGGAAGAGCGCTTCGCCGGCATCGTCGAATAGTGGCCACCAAGCTTCTTCGCCATTCTTGGGGTGCACGATCTTTACGCTGTTCGGGCGCTCCTTCGGGCGGTAGTGCTCGATCTCAAAGGCGCCGAAAACGTGCTCTTCTCGCTGAAGCCATTCCCACGTCAGCAGGGATGCGGTGGCGACGGAGCGATATCCGCGATCCACCGCTGCAGCGCGGAAGGCGAGGAGTTCGTCCCATGTCGCTGTCGGCGTCTCGCGCACCGCTCGGCCGGGCGCTCGGGCCTTGAGCCCCATACGCGAGAACGGATTGACGGCAGGGACCTTCTTCTCTTCCGCACGTTGGCCGACGAACCACGCTCGTCGGCACGCAACCATGGCAGCGTTGGCGAAGCGCCGACGCTCGCGCTTTACGACGTTCCCGTCGACGTTCTTGTCTTCGACCACCAGCAGCTTAGCGTAGACAGCATCGACAAAGCCCTTCGTAAAATCGGATATCTGCTTTGAGCCAGCTCGCGTGCCATCCTTCAACCGATGGTTTGCGAACAGTGACAAGCCTTGCTCGTAGAGGCGCTGTGTCTTGTGGTCGATCTCCTTCCACTTTTGATGTCGCCTGAACACACTGGCCAACCAGTCAAACGAACCTGGCACCACGGCTGGCGAGACCATGTCGGTGAGCCCGCGAGATCGCCAACTATCAAAGGCTGGCAAAAGGGCGTTCTCCGCCCGCTCGACTGCGGCCGCGTAATCTTGTCCCAATGGTTCAGCCCCAATTTGGCAGCCCTGCATACGAGCCCAAGTCGGCGGCTCGAAGAAGTAGGCCCATCGACCGCTCTTCAACGGCTTTCGCCGACAGTAGCGCGGCAGCTTCAATGCAGTGCGAGGCGGTTTCATACGAGGGACGCCAAGTCTTGTTTTCCTGGACCATCCGAATCCGGCATGATGAAGTTGTCAATGGTGGCCTTCAACCAGATTGGTTCTCTCGCGCGTCCAGTTCCGTGATGGCCGATCGCTGGGGGTGCCTCACCTCGGCTCACCCCGCGTGCCAACTCACTTGTATCGCGATAGTCGAGGTATGCGGCGGCCATATCGGCACGCATAACTGCAGGCCATGTGCCGGTCGGAGGATAGCGAGCGGGAAAGGGAGAGCGTGGCGACATCGCGCTTCCTCGTGCCCATTACGCGTCAATCGAACCGGAGCTCGGCTCTCGACGGCTTCGCTCCGCAATGCAGCGTCATGTCCGTCCCGAGCTCCGTCAACTCGTCGATATCGAGCACAAAACAGTAATCGTGAAAAGGACCACGGGCGAGCGCGCGGGGATTCGGTTAGCGCAGAGTACGAATCGGATGGCGGCCGAGCAGTGCCGCTATCGCGCGTGCGATACGGATGGCTGCCCGAGTAACGAACGACGAATCTAGCGCGGAAACTGGTGCGGCTGGTAGCAATTGCCCCGATCAGAGCGATCCTGGAACCTGCAACCAGACCGTTATGAGCGGCCTTGCCTGCTCGATACTCTCGGAGAACATTGACGTTTTTCGTGGCGTTGCCTGACGATTTTCCACGTTCGTTCACGGTGTATCGATGGTTAATCGGTGGTTGGGTAGAACGACTCGATGCTTTGAGTAATCTTCTTCTGAAAATCAAATACGACTAGCTCGCCGCAGTACTACCCCGCCGGATCGACAGGCTTGAGGCAATCCTCATCGGCGGCATTGAATTTGGAGTGGGGCGCGAAGCCAATCCAGAATTCGTTCGTCGGTTGAAGCCGTTCGCACCCTATCACTTCGCGCCTTACGAGCCGGCTGCTGAAGCGGTTGATGGGGCGATACGCGATCCGGGAAAGAGAATTGGACGATCTTCTCCGCTCGGAGGTTTTCGTCGATCTCTATTCCGTCGTTCGCCACGCCATCCGCGCGAGCGTGGAGAGCTATTCGATAAAGAAACTGGAGCCCTCTACTCGTTCGCACGGAGCGTACCGCTGGAGGAAGTAGCGGCCGTGCTCGCCAGAACGCAGGCGCGGTTGGAAACGGCGGACGGCGCCGACGTTCCGGTCGACGACAAGGAGGCGATCAAAGGGCTACAATCGCGACGATTGCGGTTCCACCGAGGCACTTCGCGGCTGGCTGGAATCCTTGCGGACCAAGCTCCTCGCGGCGGGCGCGACGATAGAGCGGCCGGTGCCCAAAGAGGCCGAGGTCAGTCCCAAGCGCGACGCCTGGTTGGCAAAAGTGGAACCCGTGGCCTTGCGGCTCCTCGACGGCGTACCCGACGACGTAACTCAACGAAGCAAGGAGCAGCAAGCAAGATGGCTGCTCGCGTTCATGCTCGATTGGCACGGCCGCGAGGGCAAGGTCGTCTGGTGGGAATACTTCAGACTCCGCGACCTTTCGGCCGAGGATCTTGTCCACGAACGGGCAGGCATCGGCGGCCTGAAATCCGTCGGAAGCGTCGGAGGGACCGCCAAAGCACCTATCCATCGCTACGAATTCGTGCAGCAGGACACCGACGTGCGTGTGGACGCCATCTCGCAGGAGGACCGTACTGTCGACATCAAGAAGCGGGGCGATACCGCCGATTTGCACCCCGAAGCCGTCTTCGCCCACAAATCGTTTGACCATCCGGAGCAGGCGGGTTCTCTCCTTCGCCTAGGAGAATACGTCGCGGAGAACGGCATCGAGGGGCCGGGCAAGTATCGCGCTGCGCGCGATCTACTACTGCGGTTAGCCCCTGGCTTGCGAGGACAGGCGTCGCTGCAGCCGGGGATAACAATGCTGGCCGCCGCCGAGCGCATCGGCGTTTCCCTGGATGAGAGCGTCATTCCGATTCAAGGCCCGCCGGGAGCCGGAAAGACATATACGGCTGCGCGTATGATCCTTAGCTTGGTTCGCGAGGGAAAGCGGGTCGGCATAACCGCAAATAGTCACAAGGTCATCCGCAACCTTCTGACCGAGGTCATTTCCGCTGCCGCGGCCACAGGATTGCGCCTCGAATGCGTTCACAAGATTACTGAGAAGGAAAACGGCAGTCTTCCTTCCCTGCAGCTGACCAAAAGCAACGAGGAGGCTCTGCATCTTCTTGGCGCGACATGCGCGGTCGGAGGAGGGACCTCGTTCTTTTGGTCGCGCGCGGATGCGCATGTCAGCGTAGACGTGCTGTTCATCGACGAGGCGGCCCAAATGTCGCTTGCGGACGTACTTGCAGTGTCGCAGGCGGCCGAGAGTATCGTGCTGCTGGGAGATCCTCGTTAGCTCGAGCAGCCTGTTCAGGGAAGTCACCCCAACGGGGTAGCCGTCTCGGCGCTCGATCATGTACTCGGATCCCACGCGACCGTTCTGCCCGAGCGCGGGCTGTTCCTGGCGGAAACCTGGCGGCTGCATCCCGAAATCTGCGTCTTCAATTCCGCGCTCTTCTATGAGGAACGGCTGCGATCGCGCTGGACTCGAAAAGCAGGAGATTAGATCGACCAGTCGAGTCAGCGGAGCTGGGCTCAGATATCTGGCCGTTGAACATGCCGGCAACCAGAGCTCCGCAAAGGAGGAAGCCGAGGCGGTCCGACTTCTAGTCTCGGAGATCCTGGACGCCGGTAGCACTTGGATCGATCGCCAGGGTGTCGAGCGGCCGGTCAGACTCGACGACATCCTGATCGTCGCTCCTTATATGCGCAAGTCTTCGAGCTACTCGAGCTCATCCCCGGCGCAAAGATAGGCACGGTCGGCAAGTTCCAGGGCCAGGAGGCGCCCATCGTCATCTACTCCATGACGACCTCGAGCCATTCCGACGCTCCGCGTGGAATGGAGTTCCTCTACAGCGCGAACCGGCTGAATGTCGCCACGTCGAGAGCGAAGTGCATCTGCGTCATCGTCGCCTCGCCTCGACTTTTCGAGGCTGAGTGCCGAACCCCACGGCAGATGCAGCTCGCGAACGCCTTTTGCAGATATCTTGAGATGGCAATCGAATTGCGGCCTCTATGAAGCCAAGTAAAGTCAGTTCGATCGTCAGCCGAGGGCACAATCAGCGTGCTGTAGCCGCGAGTTGTCGAGCAGCCAGAACGGCGACGCCCCGCAGGGCGATCTGGGCCCTCGCGCCAAAATGTAAGTCGGCGAGCCTTCGGCCCCCGAAATCGATCGTGGTTGGTTGACGCGCCGGCTATACGATAGCATTGTAGGCTTGTGTCGGCGAACGCCTTGGTGAGCGGGGTCGCGCGCACCTTGATTTGCGACGGCCCAAGCGCCGAAGCTTCGGTCAACTTTTTAAGCTTGACGAATATCATACTCACAACGATGGATTTGTCCCCACTTCATCTTCCACATTGACCCCTTTGCGGATTGTCCGAGTACTGGTGGCGCAGTAGCCGCATTTATCGTACAAAGCATAGCACGAAGGGTTTGCACGCGATGGTGCCAGACCAGCCAAACAGGGTCGAACGCAGATTATCGGCGATATTGGCCGCAGACGTGGCCGGTTACTCGCGGCTCATGCACGGTGACGAAGAGGCAACCCACGCGCGTTTCACCGCGCTCCTCGCGGGCGCTATCATGCCGGCAATCGCAGAACATGGCGGCCGCATTGTCAAGAACACTGGCGATGGGTTCCTGGCCGAGTTTGCGAGCGCGGTCGAGGCGGTTCGAGCTGCGACGCAGTTCCAGACCCAAATTCATGAACTTTCAACCAGCGATGCAGAAGCCGGGCGCCTTGTTTTCCGGGTGGGCATTAACATCGGCGACGTGATCGTCGAGCCGCATGACATTTTTGGGGACGACGTCAACATAGCGGCACGGCTGGAAAGCATCGCCGATCCCGGCGGCATTTGCATCTCGGCTTCCGCATACGATCGGGTCCGCGGCAAACTCGCGTTTGAGTTTGCCGATTTGGGCGAGCAGAACCTCAAGAATATCGCACGACCGGTGCACGTCTATCGCGTGCAGATTGAAGGGGCAACGAAGTCAGCGTCACCACTGGCGTTCCCCGATAGGCCATCGATTGCGGTTCTACATTTCCAGAACCTAAGCGGCGAGTCGGAGCAGGACTACTTTGCCGATGGCATGGTCGAAGAGATTACCACAGCCCTTTCGCGTATTCGTCAGTTGTTTGTGATCGCGCGCAATTCGACCTTCGCCTACAAGGGCCGGACGGTGGATGTGAAGCAGATCAGTCGCGAACTTGGCGTGCGCTATGTCCTCGAAGGCAGCGTTCGAAGGGCGAACAGTCATGTCCGCGTCACCGCGCAACTCATCGACGCAGTTGCCGGCCATAATGTGTGGGTTGAACGCTATGACCGGGAGTTCGCCGATGTCTTCGCGTTACAAGACGAGATCACCGAGCGGATAGCTGCATCGATAGAACCTCAACTCTTAGTGGCCGAATATCTAAGGTCTAAGCGCAAATCTCCTGAAAGCCTGGACGCATGGGAGTGTGCCATGCGGGCGCTCTCCTATGTCAACACTCGATCAATGCGCGACTATGCGGTCGCCCTTGAGCTGCTGAAGAAGGCAATCCAAATTGACGCCACGTATGCACTGCCTCACGCCCTTATCGCGTACTTGACCGCATTAGAGGCTTTGTACGGATGGATGCCGGAAGAAATTGCAATTCCGGCGGCGCGGGATGCTGCTGAAAAGGGTCTCCTTTTGGATGCCGATGACCCATGGGTACATTTGGCGCTGGGTTATGTGCATCAGCAGAGTCGAAAGAGCGAAGACGCTGTCCAGGAGTATAGAATGGCACTCTCGCTCAATCCGAACTTCGCCCTCGCCCATACCTATCTTGCGACGGCCCTATGCTATCTGGGACAAATTGATGAAGGGTTGGCACACATCGCCACGTCTGAGCGCCTCAGCCCGCGTGGTCTGTTCCATGGGATCAATAGTCTTATGCGCGCTGTCGCGTACTTCTTTGCGGGAAAGCATAAGGAAGCGAGTGCGTTCGCCAGGAAGTCCATTTTAGAGAGTCCGGGCATCGTCACCGGCTATCGGCAACTCGTCGTGAACTACGCATTGGCGGGCGAGATCGACGAGGCGAGAGCGGCACTTCAGATCCTGAAAGGTCTTCAACCCGAACTCTCCTTAAAGTGGATAGAGGATTGGCTACCGTATAGGCGCGAAAGAGATCGGCAAAAATTTATTGAGGGCTTTCGTTTGGCTGGCCTCGAGTGAGCGTGCTGTGGATCGAGCAATGGGACTATTTGAATTGAGTTAGCTGGCAACAATCTGCTGTTGGTCTGAGTACGGTTGCCTACGAGCGTGACAGTCCCTTGCCTGCGGTTAACGCATGGTAACGAGTTAGAAATCAAAGGGGCGGGCTTGTCGAAGGTCATCAAGCAATTGCGGAATGAATCGGCAGGCGACAAGACCGGAAGCCGCGTCTTTTTGCATCTCGACGATCTTCTCGAGCATTACGGGCGAAACGCGCCGGCCCGTAAGGCAATCCTGGCACCCGGCTACTCCCCCATGACATACGGCACGCTCTGGGGCCGAGCGAACGAAATGGTTCGCGGATTGCGGAGCCTTGGCGTGCGTCGAAGTGACCGCGTGGCGGTGATATTGCCGGACGGACCGGAGACCGTGGTGGCGACAATCGCGGTCGCAGCCGCTGCCGTGTGTGTGCCGCTTAACCCCGCCTTCACAGCCGACGAATTGCAACGTTACTTTGCCGATTTGCGAATAGCGGCTCTGTTGACGCGTGGCGATATGGGCTCCGCGAGCCGAGGCGTGGCACATGCCCTCGGCATACCGGTCATCGATCTATCGCTTGGCATGGACATGGGGCCTGGCGGGCTCGGCCTTACCGGCCGGGCGACGCGGCGCGCCATCGACCTCGATCCGGCGCACCGCGACGATGATGCGTTTATTCTGGTGACGTCGGGCACCACGTCGCGGCCGAAGATGGTCCCGCTGACCCACGTGAGCGTCTGCCTGTCGGCCTATAACGTGGGCGTCGCTTTGGCACTTGGACCTCGAGACCGATTGCTGAGCGTGCTGCCCCTGTTTCATGGGCACGGCCTGATCTCCGGGGTTCTAGCCTCATTGGCGGCCGGATCGAGTGTCATCTGTACACCCGGCTTCGATGCCGCGGTCTTTTTTAGCTGGCTAACGGAGTTTCGACCAAGCTGGTACACGGCGGTTCCGGCAATCCATCGAGCTGTGCTATCGGCGGCAGGTAGCCACAACGTCAGGTCTTCCCTACGTCTTATCCGCTCGGCCTCTTCGTCTTTGCAACTCGCCGTCCACAGCGGGTTGGAGGACCTATTTGGCGTTCCGGTTATCGACACCTACGGCATGACGGAAGCAGCCACGCAGATTGCCGCAAACCCCCTGGGGCGACGAAAGCCAGGTTCCGTCGGCCAGCCCGCCGGCCCCGACGTAGCGATCATGGACGGCAACGGCCGACGCGTACCAACAGGCAAACGTGGAGAGATCGTGCTGCGGGGGCCTACGATCACGCGGGGGTACGACAATAATGCCGCGGCAACCGCATCGGCGTTTCGGGACGGCTGGTTCCGAACAGGCGACATCGGATACCTGGATCGGGAGGGATATCTTTTCATTGTCGGCCGGATCAAAGACGTCATTAATCGCGGAGGGCAGGAGGTTGCGCCCGCCGAGATCGAAGAGACGTTGCTTAGGCATCCGGACATCGTTGATGCCGTCGCTTTCTCGATCCCCCATAGGCGACTTGGCGCGGACGTCGCCGCCGCCGTTGTGCTGCGTCCGGACGCCAAGGTCAGCGAACACAAACTCCGAGCCTTCACCCGCGAACGCCTGGCCGGATTCAAGGTGCCTGGCATGATACGGATTGTGCCGGAGATTCCGCGAGGCCCCGGCGGAAAGATCAAGCGAAGCGGAATCGCCGATGCGCTTTCATTGACACTGCCAATAGCGCAAGTGGAGCGCGCCGAGAAGGCGGCTCCGCCCCGTTCGCAATTGGAGCGGCAGCTGGCCGAGACCTGGGGGGACCTCCTGGAGGTTGATCCAATCGATGTCGACCAGGACGTCTTCGCGCTTGGTGCGGATTCCCTCACGGTGACGCAAATGCTGTCGCGTCTGCGGACAAGCTTTGGCATCAAACTTTCGTTCAAGGATATCTTCGATGCGCCGACCGTTACGGCGTTGGCCGATCTGCTTCAATCATTTGAAAGGGAGTCCGCTGCCGGATCACTTGGCTTAGGCGATACGCCGATGGATGGATGCTGCGGCTGCCTATCATTCCAGCAACAAAGAATTTACGTTCTGAGCGGGCTCGATCCGACAGGATACAACTACCACGTCATTGACGTGGCCCGTCTGTCCGGGCCGCTCGATCTCGACGCCTTGAAGGCGAGCTTCGGGATGATCTGCGAGCGCCACGAAGTGCTGAGATCTGTTTTCTTCGAACGGCTGGGCGAACCTATGCAAGCGGTGAGAGCAGCTCTGCCGCGCCTCGAACGCCTCGACCTTCGACCGTGCGCCAAGAGCGGTAGAGCTGTGTCGATTCAACGACAGGCACAGGAATTGCTGCGCCACCGTTTCGAAATCGAAAGGGAGCCGCCGCTGCGAGCCCAGCTACTGCAACTGGACCAGGATGAACATGCGTTAGTGATCAAGGTTCATCACCTTGTCACGGATGGATGGTCGCAGCGGCTGTTCTGGGAAGAGCTTGAGGCGTTCTATGCGGCTGCCCTGAATGGGGCTTCCGCCAAGCTGCCTGAGCTTCCCATCCAGTACCGGCATTTCGCTGAGTGGCAGCGAGCGTGGCTGCGGACGCGGGCTGCCGAGGAGCAGCTGGGCTATTGGCGTACGCAGCTCGAAGGGCTGACCGAGCTACCCTTGCGAACAGACCGGTCGCGCCCACGAATGTGGACTGGGCGCGGCGCCCGGCATCCAGTGGAGCTCTCGATCAGATTGTCGCGGCGGATCAAATCTCTCAGTCGCGCCCACGGTGCCACCCCGTTCATGACACTGCTCGCGGCATTTCAGTGCCTTCTGTACCGATATACGCAGCACGAGGACATCGCGGTCGGGTCATTGATCGCCAACCGCAACCAGATCCAGCTCGAACGGCTCATGGGGATGTTCGCGAATACGATCGTTTTGCGGACTGACCTAACGGGCAATCCTAGTTTTAGCGAGGTTCTGCGGCGCGTCCGCCAAGTGACACTAGACGCCTACCGAAACCAGGATCTCCCGATCGAGGAGGTCCTGAAAGTCCTCCGGGTTTCGCGGAACACGGATCGAAGCACCTTGTTTCAGGTGATGTTCATTCTGCAAAACTCGTCGCCTAGCGTTCCAAAACTCCCGGAACTGTCCGCGCACTTTGTAGAGGTGGACCCCGGCACTGCCCGTTTCGATTTGATGCTCGAGTTGATCGACAGCGATGAGCGTCTGGCTGGTTGGCTTGAATACAGCTCTGATCTCTTTGAGGCCGCAACCATCGCACGAATGGCAGCGCATTTTCGGACGCTGCTGGCGGCTATCGTCGCGAATCCCGAGGAGCGGATCTCGCGGCTGCCCCTGCTGTCGGAGGGAGAACGCACGCGTATCCTCATCGATTGGAATCAGACCCGGACCGGGTTCGGCCGCTTCCATACTTTTTTCGAACGGTTCGCGAGGCAGGCCGAGCGCACCCCGGGCGCCACGGCAGTCTCCACCACGCGGGTTCGGCTCAGCTATCGGGAGCTTGCCCGACGAGCCTCGGCGATCGCCGATCGGCTCGCGCTGGAAGGAGTTGGGCCTGACGTCATCGTCATTTTGCTCGTCGAACGGGACGTCGACTTCCTGGCGGCGATGGTCGCGGTGCACCAGTCCGGTGGGGCGTTTCTTCCCTTGGATCCCGCGTTTCCCGCGGCTCGGCTGGCACAGATCGTCCAGCACAGCCGCGCGCCGCTTGTTCTCGCCGGAGAAGACATCGCCATGACGCTCAAAGAGGCGCTATCCGGGATGCCGGCCCAAGGGCGCCCGCGCATCCTGACCCCCGGACAACTAGCTCAGACCATGCCGCAGCGACCCGCCCGACTTGCCCCGCCGGCACCTTCGAGCTTGGCCTACGTTATCTACACGTCGGGCTCCACGGGCGTTCCGAAAGGCGCCATGGTCGAGCAGCGGGGCCTTTTCAACCACCTCTGTTCCCAGATTTCCGACCTCCAGTTGTCCGCCTCGGACGTGGTCGCTCAGACAGCGCCGCAGAGCTTTGTGATCGCCGTCTGGCAGTTCCTCGCGCCTTTGATGGTAGGCGCGCGCGTCCACATCTGTGACGACAAAGTCGTGCGCGATCCGGCCCTGCTTGCGCAACAGATAGGGCACGAAGGTGTGACGGTACTGCAAATTGTGCCGGCGCTGTTGCGCGCGATTCTCGAACGGACGCCCAACGAGCACGCCCTTCGTATGCTGAGCCGACTTCGCTGGCTGATGTGCTGCGGAGAGCCCCTCCCACCTGATCTCCTTCGAGATTGGTTCCGTCACTTCCCAAACGTTCCCGTGATTAACGCCTATGGTTCAACTGAGGTTTCCGACGACGTGGCAACGCATCGCCTTTGGGCCCCCACGAAATCGCTCGCGACCGTACCGATCGGCCGCCCTATAGCAAATACAAGCTTGTATGTGCTGGACGCCCACTTGCAGCCGATGCCAATCGGGGTCGCGGGGGAGCTCTATGTCGGCGGTATCGGCGTCGCCCGTGGGTACCTCGGCGACCCGGAACAGACCCGGCGCCGCTTCATTCGTGACCCGTTTTCAAAGTCTCGGACAGCGCGCTTGTACAGGACCGGGGATGTGGCCCGTTGGCGCGGTGATCGGACACTTGAGTTCCTAGGCCGCTTGGACCACCAGGTGAAAGTCCGGGGATGCCGGATTGAGCTCGGGGAGATCGAGCATGTTCTTTCGGGGCACCCGGATATCCAAGCCGCCATCGTGCTTTTGCGGGAAGACCTCCCCGGCGAGGCGAGGCTGGTTGCACATATTGTCGCTGCGGCCGGCCGGCAGCCGGAGGCCAATGAGCTCCGCGATTTCCTCAAGACGAAGCTTCCGGGCTACATGATCCCCGCAGGCTTCATCTTCCTGGAGCGCATACCAGTGACGGCTCACGGCAAGGTCGATCGTCGAGCGCTGGTGGCGACCAGCCAGGTACTTAGGGTAGCGGCCTCTGAATTCGTGGCGCCGCGCAACACCGTCGAGCAAATCCTGGCCGACATCTGGGCCCGTTTGCTCGGGATCGATAAAGTTAGCGTCTTCGACAACTTCTTCGACTTAGGCGGTCATTCGCTCTTAGCGGGCCAGGTGCTGGCGCGCGTCACAAATGCCCTTGGAGTGTCGTTGCCGATAAAGGCGCTTTTCGAAGCGCCTACGGTGGAAGCGCTGGCCCGGCAAGTGGACAAGGCCCGCGAGACAGAGCCGAACGACACGTCACTGGAGATCGCCCCCGTCGAGGGAGGCGGCCCCTCTTTGGTATCGATCGTGCAGGAGCACATGCTGAGGATTGAGCGGGAGATCCCTGGACTGCCCCAGTTCAGCCTACCATTTGCCTATCGACTCCAGGGCGCGCTGGACATCCCTGCACTAGAGCGGAGCCTGACCGAGATAGTGCGCCGGCACGACTCCTTGCGCACGCGATTTGCCTGGGTGGACGAGCCGCCCGTCGCGCTCGTAGCGCCGGCCGCCGAGATCGGTCCATTCCTGGTCGTCGAAGACCTTGCCGCTGGTACAAAAAACAATCGCGCCAAGGCACTACTGCTGAAGAAGGCCAGGCTGCGAGCCGAGCAAGAAGCCTGGACACCTTTCGACCTGACGCGTGCGCCGCTGTTCCGGACACGCCTCCTGCGGCTCAGTGCCGATGACCACATTTTGCTTCTGATCCTGCACCATATCATCGTCGACGGTTGGTCGATCGGAATTTTCCTTGACGAGGTCTCGGAGCTCTATTCGGCTTTTGTAGGCGGTACGCAAGCCCAGTTGTCAGAGCCAGTCCTTCAATTTACTGATTTCGCGCGATGGCAGCGTTGGTGGTGCACTACTGATGGGGCGGCCCGGGAACTCGCCTATTGGAAGGAGTGCTTGCGACAAGCCTCAGCAATATTTCCGCCCAACGGTGACCGTCGAGGCGCGCAGCTGAGCTGGCGCGTTGCTCATGAACCAGTTGATCTGCCGAATGACTTGGTCGCGCGATTAAGCGCATTGAGCCGCAGGCAAGGTGGGACCCTGTTTATGACGCTATTGGCCGGCTTCAAGGCGCTACTGATGGCTCGAAGTGGCCGCAATGACATTTGCGTCGCCACGCCAATGGCGAATCGCACTCAATTAAGGACGGAACGCGTGATCGGCCCTCTGGCGAATACAACGCTGATCCGCACTCGAATCAATGCAGATATGTCGTTTGAAGAAGCGCTGCGTTGCGTGCGCGACTCGGTCTTGAATGCCTACGCTAGGCAAGAACTCCCGTTCGATATCCTTGCCGTCCGACTAGAAGAAGACGCTCTGGATGCAGCATCGCTCACCCAAGCGTTTTTCGACCTTCGGAACGCGTTTCGTCGGCCATTCAAACTGCCCGATGTGGCGGTCGGGCCGTTCGGAGACATTCATCGGGAAGGGCAACCGCGCCTCCCGATCGATCACACTTGGCTTACGGTGACACTCAAGGAGGCACCGTCGGGCATCATAGGATTATGGAGCTACAAGAAGGACTTGTTCGAGGCCAACAACCAAAAGCATTGGATAGCGGACTACAGAATGATATTGACCAAAGCGGCCGCAAACCCCGAGACGCCAGTCGGCCAGTTGATCGGGCGTTGAGCAATAAGGCGGGAGTCGAACCGCGCAGATCATCAAGAAAGTGCCTGTGAGTAAAAGGGCCACGGAGGCCAAGGAGAAAGCAATGGCATACAGGCTTATTCTAAAACAGATCGACCTCGATACGTTGACCGATTCCCAAAAGAAGGCGATTAAAAAGATATTGTCTGATCAGAAGCGAGAGTTGGAATCGCAGCTAAAGCTTATAGACCGCGCGCTCGGGAAGAAGCGGAAAACGAAGCGGTAAACCACGAAGCGCCCCAGCGATTGCTGATTGGTGCTGCAGGTTCGATTCTATGGCGGCGGAGCACCGAGCGGCTTTCGCCGCCAAAGCTGCATCAGGACGCGGGAGCTTTTCGAGAGAGCCTACGACGATAAGGCTTCGGAAGGCAGCATATGTGCCAGCCGCGTCGGCGCGCGGCCGCTTATGTTGCCGGGTGGCTCGCGTGCGATCGGCGGCAGGGTGGGTCGGGTCACGGCGTCTCTTGGCTAAACTATGCGAGTCGTGCCGGCGGCGCGCCAAACGCGCCTCTCGACGCCTATGGTCGCCAAGCGGATGGGCGAGATCTACGCCGACGTGATGAATGCAAAAACGACACTATTCGTGCTCGTAGCCGTCTCGCATCGGGTACCGCGCTTTGAAAGGCTTGATGTCGGCACAGCGGCTCCCGGCTTCAGCTAGCCGAGAGCTGTATGTCCGGGCGCACCGATGGGTCTCGACACCGTTCCAGCTCACTTTCTGGCAAACATTGCTGGCCCTGGGCCGACATTCCTATTGTAGTCGCTGAACCTAACGTCCAGTTTTGTCGCGATCGTCTTCGCCAATTCCAGGCCGACCGGGAGCTTGACTTCGTAGCTGGGGCCGGCGCCTAGGACGAAGAGGGTTTTCTGCTTAAGCATAAAAGTTTCACTGCTTACGCAGCGTTCCCCATATCTTTGTATACAGGTAGCAAAAGGGGAGCTCGGTGCAGGTGTTTCTCCGCATCGTACTCGCCCGGCATGTTTGCGGTCTCGTCGCTGTGGTGGACGCGGGAAGTGCTAGCTTGAGCGTTCTCTCTTCAAGCCGCGGTAGTCTCTCGGCGACTGCGCGAAGCGTTCGCGAAACGCCTTGCTGAAATGGCTCAGGTCATTGAAGCCGTTGTTCAGTGCGATGGTGGAAATGCTCAGGCTGTCGAGCCCGCCGTTCTGGAGGTCCGACGCCGCCATCTCGAGCCTGCGCCGCCAGATATAGCGCGACAGCGACGTCCCCTCCGCCTTGAGCAACTGATTGATGTAGCGCGGCGAGATTTTCAGGGCGGCGGCCACCGTAGTCGGGTCGAGGTCGAAATTGCTCAGGTTTCTCTCCACGAAATCCTTGATCCGAATCAGAGCCAGATTCCGATAGTCGGAAATCGGCACTGGCGAGACCTGGGTCGCCTCGCTCAGCATCGCCGCAGTCAGCTCGATGAAGCTGTTGGAAATCCGCCGCGAGTTCGTGTCCGAGATCGCGCCCGCGCGCTGCAGCAGTCCTGAAAGATAGCTGAACACCAGCGGACACAGCTGCGTCGTGGCATTGAGGTTAGTGGCGGTGATGCGCTGCAGCCCGGCAACCTCGTGGGACAGGGCCTGGTGCGACAGCCTCACGCAGGCGATCTCGAACGGCTGGTCGAAATGCAGAGAATAGGCCCGGCGCGCGTCACACACCACGCCCTCTCCGACGCCTATCGTCGCGGTTCGTCCGTCCTGCCCGGCGATCATTCGCCCCGACAGCACGAAGTTGAACACCAGTGCCTCGGCGCTGAGCCGGCTGATGCTGGCCGGGCTGCGCGATACCCGGTGCGCGGTCGCCTTGATCCTTGAGACGTTAATGGCGTCCAAGGCGGTGCCGCTGAACATGGCGTCGAATGGTGTCCCGTCGACCAGGCTGTAGTCGAGGTCGACCAGGTTACGGGATACCACGTCGTGCCAGAAGTCGAATTTTTCCGGTGCAGAGACACCGGCCGTGCTGGCAATGCAAGGGAGTTCGGCTTTTGTACTGTGTTGGATGCGGCTGTTCATTGCCATTGGTCCAACTCGCTGACCCGGAAGGAAGCAACCGCCTGAATGGCCACCGCCAATTTCCAGGATCGCAGAGCCGAAATCAAGCGCGAATTCCCGCGTAGCTTGGTCAATTCACGGGCGCCCCGGCTAACGGCATCGGGCGTGGTTCCGTGTCATCCAAGAGTCTATTCCGGCTGAACCAAGCGGCGACGTCAAGCCGGTGCAACGCTGCCTCCCGCCATTTCCGCTTCATGGGGGAGGATCGATGTTTCGAAATACGGAAGACTCCACAGCACAGACAGCAAAATTCGTGCCGATCAGCAAGCGGCATTTTCTCAAGACCGCGGCTGCCATCACGGCTGGCGCGGCATTTTCGGGGACGCGGGCATTCGCCGCCGACAAGGACACGATCCGCATCGGATATATCAGTCCGCGCACGGGACCGTTCGCACCGTTCGCTGAGGCGGACGAATTCATCATCGGGCAGATCCGCAAGGCGGCCGCTGACGGAATCTCCGTGGGGGGCAGGACCTACAAGGTAGAGCTGATCGCGCGGGACGACCAGAGCAGCCCGGACCGGGCCTCCAATCTCGCGGTCGAACTGATCAACAAACAGGGCATTGATCTCATGCTGGCGCAGGGTGCGCTGGGCGTGGTGCCGGTGTCGCAGCAGTGCGAGCTGAACGGAATCCCCTGCATCACGACGATGACGCCGTGGCAGGCCTGGCTGTTCCCCTTAAAGGGCGATCCTGGCAAGGGTTTCAAGAACGTCTTCCACTTCTTCTGGGGCATCGAAGATATCGCCGCCGTCTATCTCGACATCTGGAGCGGTCTCCCCACCAACAAGGTCGTCGGCTCCGTGTTTTCCAATGATGTGCCGGGCAACGCCATGGGCGACGCCAAGCTCGGCATGCCCGGAATATTCGCCGGGGCGGGTTACAAGATTGTCGACATCGGCAAGTTCCCGATCGGCTCCGACGACTTCTCAAACTACATCCAGGCGTTCAAGAAGGACAATGTTGAGATCGTTACCGGCCTGTTCAACCCGCCCGAATGGGCCACCTTCCTCAACCAGTCGGCCCAGATGGGTTTCAAGCCCAAGGTCGCAACCATCGCAAAGGCCCTACTGTTCCCGGGCGGCGTCGCTGCGCTCGGCCCTCGCGCCGAGGGCATGTCGACCGAGATCTGGTGGCTTCCCGCCTATCCGTTCAAATCCAGTGTGACCGGCCACAGCGCGACCGAGCTGGCCGCGGCCTATGAAGCAGCGACCAAGCGTGACTGGACCCAGCCGATTGGCGTCGTCCATGCGCTGTTCGAAGCCGGGTTCGCGGCGCTCAAAGCCTCAAGCGACCCGAAGTCCGCAGCCGCGGTAGTGAAAGCGCTGCGCGGTCTAAAGCAGGATACCGTCATCGGCCGGCTCGATTTCGCAGGCAGCGGCGTGAAGAACGTCTCCAAGATACGAGTGGTCGGCGGCCAGTGGCATGTGGGCCCCGGTGGCAAGCCGGAGCTATTCATCACCAACAACAAGGCCGCGCCGGAAATTCCGGTGCAGCGAAAATTTGACCTGCTGAGCCTTGCCTGAGGAGCGTCGCGGTGATCCTTCAATTGGACGGGATCGGAAAGCGCTTCAGCGACATGGTCGTCATCCCCAATCTCTCGTTGGCGGTTGAGGAAGGCGAATTTGTCGGCGTGATCGGGCCGAATGGGGCCGGCAAGACGACTCTGTTCGCTATGATTGCAGGATCGCTGCGATGCGACTGCGGGGACGTACGTCTCGACGGGCGCTCAGTCACACATCTGAGCGCCAACGCCCGATGCCGCGCCGGCATCGGTAGAACTTTCCAGATCCCGCAGCCGTTCGAGACGATGACCGTCTATGAAAACGCCCTCGTCGCCGCGACATTCGGCGCCGGGCTGCGTGGGCAACCAGCGACGCGGTTGGCGCGCGAGGCGCTGGGGCGCTGTGGGATACTGTGCTTCGGCGACGTGGTCGCCGGTCGCCTGACCTTGCTGCAGCGTAAGCGGCTCGAGCTCGCCAGGGCGATTGCGACAAGGCCGCGTCTGTTGCTGCTCGACGAAGTCGCCGGGGGCCTTACCGATGGGGAAATGGCGCAACTGCTCGAGCTCGTTTGCGCGATCAACAGCAGCGGAGTCACCGTGCTGTGGATCGAGCATCTCGTGCACGCGCTTGTGTCCGTGGCCCGTCGCCTGATCGTCCTGGCGGAAGGGCATCTGATTGCCGACGGCGAGCCGAAGCGCGTCCTGCAGGAGCAGACCGTGCGCGACGTCTATCTAGGTGCCGAAATCGAGGGAACGGAGGCGGCCTGTGTTGCGCACTGAAGGCCTCGGCGCCTGTTATGGGCTGTTCCAGGCGCTGTTCGATGTAAGCATCCACGTCGGGCCTTCCGAGGTCGTGGCCCTGATTGGCTCGAACGGCGCTGGAAAGTCGACGCTGTTTCGCTCGATCGTGGGGTCGGTACGGGTCGACCCGCACAGCGTCCGGCTGAACGACGTGCCGATCGGCGGCGATTCCGAGCGGCGCCTACTCAACCGCGGCATCGTCATGGTGCCGGAGGGGCGTCGCCTGTTTCCGAGTCTTTCGGTCCTGGAAAATCTTCAGCTCGCCGCGCGCAACGGACGGCAAGGGCAGTGGACTATCGCGCGCCTGTTCGATGAGCTGGCGGTATTGCGCCCGCTCAGCAAGCGTCCAGCGACGTCACTCTCCGGCGGACAGCAGCAGCTGGTGGCGGTTGGCCGCGCCTTGGTCGCGAACCCAAGCTACCTCCTGTGCGACGAGGTGTCGCTCGGCCTTTCGCCGCTCGCGGTCACCGACGTCTACGCGCTGCTGAGGAAGGCCCGCGCCGGCGGCACCTCCATCGTCCTCGTCGAGCACAACGTTAACCGGGCGCTTTCGGAATCCGACCGCTTCTACTGCATGCAAAAGGGGCGCGTCGTGCTCGAAGGAAATTCCGGTACGGCGGACCGCGCTCAAGTGGCCCAGGCCTATTTCGGAGTGTGACATGGCCATCGCATGCGAGACGCTGATCGATGGATTGCTGCTTGGCGCGCTATACGCTCTGTTCGGGCTGGGGCTCAGCATCAGTCTCGGCGTCATGCGCATGATCAACATTGCGCATGGCGATTTCATTGTGGTGGGGGCCTATCTGACCAGCCTGACCATGCAATTTCTGGGATTGCAGGCACTGACGTCGCTCGTCGTGGTCGTTCCGGCGATGTTCGTTCTCGGGTGGCTGTTGCAGCGGCTGCTGCTGAACCGCGTCATCGGCGGCGGAATGTTCGCGCCACTGCTTGTGACGTTCGGCTTGTCGGTGATCATCCAGAACGTACTGCAGGAGACGTTCACCGCCGACACGCGCTCGCTTCAGGCCGGCAATATCGCGCAGCGCGGCTTCGAACTCGGCAGCATTTCGATCGGCCTGCTGCCGCTTTTGTCGGCGACCGTCGCGGTGCTGCTGTTCGCGCTCACGCACTTGCTCGTCGCCAGAACTCACTTCGGCCGGCAGTCGCGCGCGGTCGCCGACGACCCAGCCACCGCACGGCTGATCGGCGTGGACGACAAGAACTTCTTTGCCGTCGTCACCGGCTTCATATTCGTGGCGATCGCGATCGCATCCGTCCTCTACGCTATGCGCACACCATTCTCTCCCTCGGCCGGCCCGGAGCGGCTGCTCTATTCGTTCGAGGCGGTTGTGCTCGGAGGTCTCGGCAGCCTTTGGGGCACTCTCGTCGGCGGGCTCGTGATCGGTGTCGCGCAACTGTTCGGCGCGCGCATCTCTTCCGGTCTCGGGCCGTTTTTCGGACATCTGGTGTTCCTGCTGTTGCTGCTCGCTCGCCCCAACGGGTTCTTCGCCAGGGCAGCGAGATGAGCGAGCCAGCCATGTTGTCCGCGCAGGGAAAAGACGATGGCGGCACGAGAGGCTGGCGCGTCAGCGCGGGCCTGCCGATCGCCTTCGTCGCGGTGGTTATTCTTCTCGCCCTGCTGCCATGGTATGCGGATTTCGCCGCGCAGCGCCTGCTTGTCGAAGTCTTTACGCTATTTGCCATCGCGTTCGCGTGGAACATGTTGGCCGGCTACGGCGGTATGGTCGCCATCGGGCAGCATGTCTTTGTCGGCATCGGCTCCTATTCGCTCTTTGCGATCTCGAACACTTTTCATCTTAATCCGTGGCTCGCGTTGCCGGTTGCAACCGTCTGCACGGCGACGGCTGCGCTGGTCTTTGCAGGGCCGATGTTCCGCCTGACCGGCGCCTATTTCGCCGTCGGCACCTGGGTGCTCGCTGAGATCGCGCGCATCGCCGCGGCGAATATTGACTGGCTGGGTGCAGGGGCCGGGATGCCGCTCGAGATGATCGGTGAGTTCGATCGCTGGGCCAGAAACGCCTACACGTACTGGGCCGCGCTTGGGGTGGGGGTTGGCGCGTTCGCCGTCGGCGTCATTGTGTTGCGTAGCCGCCTCGGCCTTGCGCTGATGAGCGTGCGGGACGCGGAAGCGGCCGCATTGGCGAGCGGCGTTCCGGCCACACGCGCCAAGCTGTCATTGTGGGTGATCGCGGCCGCCGTCACCGGAACTGCTGGCGCGCTCTCCTACATGAGCACCCTTCAGGTCACGCCCGATGCGTCGTTTTCCCTGAACTGGACCGCGTCTGCGATCTTCATCGTGGTGCTGGGTGGCATCGGCACCATAGAAGGGCCGGTGATCGGCACGGCCGTTTACTTCGCACTGCGCGAGACATTCGCCGATTTCGGCGCCTGGTATTTCATCGGGCTCGGATCGCTCGCGGTCGTAACAATGATCGTGGCACCCGGCGGCGCATGGAGCGTGGTCGCGCGCTACGCCAACGTGGATCCGTTCGGCATCCGCCGGCGTACGCCCCTGATTCTTCTGCAAGTCACTAATCTCCCTCACCGAAGCGAGAAAGACAGTAAAATGGGCATCATTCATCAAAAATACAAAGTAGCGTGTGTCCAGGCAGCGCCTGTGTGGATGGATCTCGACAATACGGTCGACAAGACGATCAAATATATCGAGGAGGCGGCAAAGAACGGCGCGAAACTCATCGCGTTTCCGGAGACATGGATTCCAGGTTATCCATTTCACGTCTGGCTCGGAACGCCCGCGTGGCAGATAGGTCGCGGCTTCACCCAACGATACTTCGACAATTCGTTGTCCTACAATAGCCCGCAATCCGCGCGCATTTCGGCCGCTGCAAAGAGAAACAAGATCACCGTAGTGCTGGGGCTGTCGGAGCGGGATGGCGGCAGCCTCTATATCGCCCAATGGTTGATCGGGCCGGACGGCGAAACGATCGCGAAACGGCGCAAGCTGCGTCCGACCCATGCCGAGCGCACCGTATTCGGCGAGGGCGACGGGAGCCACATCGCGGTGCATGAGCGCGCTGACATCGGCCGGCTCGGCGCGCTTTGCTGCTGGGAGCACATCCAGCCCCTGACGAAGTTCGCGATGTATTCGCAGAACGAGCAGGTCCACGTCGCTGCGTGGCCGAGCTTCTCACTCTATGAGCCCTTCGCCCACGCGCTTGGCTGGGAGGTCAATAACGCGGCAAGCAAGATCTACGCGGTCGAGGGATCGTGCTTTGTCGTGGCGCCGTGCGCGGTGGTGTCGAAAGCCATGATCGACGAGATGTGCGATTCGCCCGACAAGAATGGCCTCCTGCACGCGGGCGGCGGGCATGCCGTCATCTTCGGACCGGATGGCAGTTCGCTGGCGGAAAAGCTGCCGGAGGGTCAGGAGGGCATCCTCTACGCGGATATCGATCTTGGCTTGATCGGAGTAGCGAAGAACGCCGCCGATCCGGCGGGTCACTACTCGCGACCTGATGTAACGCGGCTCCTGTTTAACAACAAGCCGGCACGACGAGTTGAGCATTTCTCGCTCCCGATCGACGCCGCCGGCGGTGATACCGCCGAAATCCCCGCATAGCCGAGAGGTTCGCCATGGAATCCGCAATCCCTGATCATCTCCGGACCGAACGTACCCGCACACGGAGAATCCCCGACGACTACGCCCCGCCGTTCCCGTCCTACGTCGCCCGCTTCAAGCCCGCCGTGAACCGGGTGATCATGGCCTATTTCGGCGTGCAGTTCGAGACGGAGCCGCCGTCGGCGCGGAAGGCGCTGGACTGGCTTACCCTGCGCTTCGAAGCCACCGACGGTCCGACCCACTGGGACCAGGCCCGCTTTGTCGACGAGGCCGGATACACCAACATCGTCTCCGTCGGCTACTGGGACGACCACGCCAAGTTCACGCGCTGGTTTCCCGATACGCGCGCGACGTGGACGCGCGAGAACGCCGCGATGGCGCGGCTCGGGCGCTACGCTGAGGTGCTATCGCCCGGTGTGGAAGGCTGCGAGACGCTGTTCTCGTCGCTCGACTGTCCCGAAGGCGTGGCGGTGCTTGCAGATGCCATGAGCACCGACATCCAGGAGCACGCCTACTGGGGTGGAATGCGGGACCGTATTCCGAAATCGCAAACTGATGCCCTGACACCGGCCGGTGCGCCGACCTATCTCCGCGACGGGCCGACGATCCGGGTCATCCCTGCCGAGAACATCTGCCTGATCCGTTCAGGCCAGGATTGGAGCGACACCGACAGCGATGAGCGCGCGATGTACGTCAACGACGTCGAGCCCGTGCTCCGCGAAGGCATGATGTTTCTCCGCGACAGCGGCAATGACGTGGGCTGCTACGTCAACAGGTATATGGTCGTGCTGGACGGTGGCGGAAAGGCACAGGACAAATCCTATGGCATGAGCTGGTGGAAGAGCCTGGCAGCGCTTGAGCGCTGGGCCGAGTCTCACCCCACCCACGTGGCGATCTTCGGCGCCGCCATGAGATACCTGATGAAGCTCGGCCCGGCCGCGAAGCTGCGCCTCTACCATGAGGTGACGGTGGCGCGCGCCGACGAGCAGTTCTTCGAGTACTTCCAGTGCCACGACCGCACCGGAATGCTGAAGTCGGTCAAGTTGGACTAGAGCGACGTCGCTGGGCGCGGGGCCTCTCGTGCCGTGCCTCATCAAGGGTCAGGACGTGCAATGCTGGTCACTACGCGTCAGATCAGGGCCGCGCGATCATTAATCGGATGGGAGCAGCGTCGGCTCGCGTCCTCGGCCGGCGTCGCGGTGTCAACCATCCGGCGCATCGAGAGCCTCGACGGACCGATCGGCGCGCATTTCGAGACGATCGAAAAGATCCTGCGGGCGTTCGACCATGCCGGCGTCGAATTTCTAAGCGAGCCAACGCCAGGTGTGCGGCTCAAGGAAGTTGCGAAATCGTGAGCAGCCGATCGCTGCTCACAGATATCTTAACCGGTCCTTCCGATTTGACCGGCGGACACGAAGCAATGGCCGGCGAGGCATCGGGCCGGTTGTTGTCGCCCTTTAGGCGTTCCTCCCTGACTCGCTGACTTAGGCCCCGCGTATCTAGACGCGGGGCCTATCTTTCGGGAGTGCGGGGGTGTCAAGTTCCTGTTTCGCCGCTTTAAAAAGCTTGAATCGGAAATGAGGCTCATCCCAGCGAGCTTCCAAGAAGCTGTATGTCCCGGGTTGGGCGAGTTCATAAACCAGCCGCACATTCAGTCGTCCCTGCTAATGGTGGAACGAAGTCCGGTCGCGAGCAAATTGATGGGCCGGGGGAGAACTTGGATGAGCTACCATCCGATGGGCCATTGGCTGGTAGCCAGGACCGTAGGTTCCCACATGCTAGAATGAAAAACAGCTTGCTTCAATTAAAGTGCGTCAGGGAGGGGCTATCAACGTCGGACGGTGGTCATAGGGTAGCGCAAAATGTCCGGTTTCATTATCGCCCGCCGGTCTCCCAAAGCCTGGCGGGCGCAAGGTCTTCTTATGGCATCCGTCACAGTCTGCGAGATCGTGATGACGCACGCCAATTTCATCACCCTCACTGAGCAGATGAGCCGAATGGCAATGACGTCCGTCGCTCAGTTCTCTCAAAAAACCGCCGGAGGCGCCCGTTCGCCGACACAGACGATGCGCGCCACGTCATTTGTCTCGATCGTGGACCTGTTCGCATAAAGTCCTGATATGCCGACACACGAGGACCGAGTCGATGACGGTCTAAATATAAGAGTGAGTCGGTTGGTCGCGCCGAAGGCCGCTGGCGCCCCTTCCCGAGGACGAGAGCGAGGTCGACGGCCGAGAGCATATCGTGGCGGTGGGCCACGACCACGACGATGCCACTCCTAGCGCGGCTTCTACGTCGCAGGCGTCGCACTCGAGGCTCGTCGTCAGCTGCGACCTTCGGGTTTTTCACGCCCATTCATCCACGCAGTCTGAAAAGAGAGCATGCCACCACGTCTGGTCTACATACGTTGCCGCGTGGATCCCCGCGCAAAGGCGGGATACTCTACAAGTTGGCTGTTGGCTGTTGTGGAGGCCGTTAGAGAGCGGCGCCACTGTTCGGTGCCATGATAAGGTGAGCCCGGACGGGCTCATGACAAAGTGAGCGCGTACATTTCCGAACGATCGGGCCGGTCGCGTGCTATAGTCCTTGGTGGCTGCCACTCTGAGTGGCGGTGCCGCCCCTGAGAGTGCTCCGGTCTCTACGATAAAGCGCTCGCGCTTGAAGGCGCGTTCGCGAAGGACGTTTACGTCGCGACTAGAGATGAAAAGGAGGCAGACATGAGGCCAATCATAACGATGACTATCCTGGCGCTGACTGTCGCAATGGCGCCCGTTGCCAAGGCGCAGCAGGCCGACAGTCAAACGAAGCAGGCGGTAGAAGCCATGGTGGCGAAATGGACGCAGGCGGTCAATCAGGGAGACGACAAGACCGCGTCGTCGTTCTTCACGTCCGATGCTTTCAGCATCGACGTCTATGGCAGAAGTTCCGGCGCCCAGAGGGCCGAGGTGACTAAAAAAGTGCACGAGATGGGCATCGACTTGACCAATAAGGTCGACGACGTCCGTTCCCTCGCGTCAGGGCAGGCACTCCTGGCCAGCGGCACATTCACCGTAAGATACAGCAACAATCCGAATGTGAAACCGGGCGACACCCTCACCGGCAACTGGATGCGGGTGCTGGTCAAAGAAGGCTCGGACTGGAAGATCGCGGCCCAAAGCCTTACCCGTCAGGCTCCGCCATCGGCAACGGTCGGTTCGAGCTCCACAAACAAGTAGTCGGCAAATCTGCCGTAGAATGGATCGTCGATGGAGTGTTCGCGGCATCGGTTCTTGCGCCGATTATCATGGAAGCCACTCGATGTAATCGGCACGAGGCTTCCATGTCGCCATAGCGAGGTTCATCGTTCCGCGGACACTCCTCGGCCGATCCCGGAGCGCAGTAACTTCAGAGCTCCTGACCCGCTCAGGAGCCGTCGCGCAAGCGTGGGCTCGTCCCTTCGACAGGAGACCACCTGTGAATCAGCTCGTGCTATTGGGGACCGCGCGCCTCGTGCCATCAAGGACTGGAGCCCCGTGCTATCGGGGACCGAGATCGCCCTCAAGCGCTTGCGATTGTTTGCCTTGCGGCTCCCGTAACTTTCCTAACTCAAAATCCCTTGGATTTTGTCTAACGGGCCAGCCGATCAACGCCACTCGGCACAACTCGCAACCAGGCTCCGACTGCCCCATGCACGGAGGAGGCGCATGAGCGATTTTACCGACATCGAGATCGTCTGGCCCGAGAAGCGGATTGAAAATCGAGTCCGCTTCGGACACGCATCTCGCCTACCTCAAACGAGATGGCGTGACCCGGGATGGCCAGAATGCAATGATGTTCGACGCGGCCAACGGCCAGGTCGACGGCGCCAGTCTTGCCCAACGGTGTAAGGGGGACCGGCATCATTTTCGGTTCATTATCGGGCCCGAGGACGCGGCCGAAATGACGGACCTGAAGGCGTGAGCGGCGAAGCCGCCGACTGCATGATCGACATGAAGAAGGTCGAGATGGCCGAGTCGGCCGAGCAGCTGCTGGCGGGAACGTGTGGCTGCCGGCGCTGTTGCGGGCGCCGCGGTCTAATCAGGGACGCAAGGTCGCAAGCGGGCAGGGCAACGATGCCTATCCGCAGGCCGCGGACTGAATAGGTCAGGCCGGGGCCGCGAGAGCGCCCCCGGAGCTGTAACGGCCGCGCGCCTGACCGGCGCGCGCCGATTGTTATTTGTTACGGCGTAACGCCATAGTGACGCCGTAACGCAACCACTGCGCCCACGTGACGAGGTAACGCGACTCCGAATGACCGCCGTTGGCGGATAACCAACGGATATCCGAAGCGCGGGTTCTCCCGACCCGCGATGATAGATGTCGCCGATGCTCGAGTGTTGCCGTGACATCGAGTGCCGCGATCAGCTCAGCGCGCCACGCCAGGTCCTCCTCGATCCAGCCCGACGGCATCGAACAGGTTCGGGTGCGTTCGCCTCGGCGCGACGTCATGGCGGTGTTGCGCTTACGTCCGAAAGTCTTGGATCGATTCAGCCTTGGTCTTGTCCTGGTGAGTGACCGGCCGCCAAGGTCGTCCCTGTCAGTTCGGGCACGGCAGCCCAGCGCAAAACCTCGAATGGCTGATTGGGCCCTGAGGATCGGCAAGCGCCTCGATCGCCTTCCCGCAACGGCTTAAGGGCTGCTTTTTTCCCCTGACGCCAAAACGCGCATTCCTCGCGGGACAAAAAAGCAGCGCCGTTCGCCGTCCTCCGCGTGCGCTTCGGGCCTGAAAGGCTGCGGGCCGATCGCCCTTCGGGCCAACAGCGCCATCGAGGCCGCGATGGGCGCGGCCCGACTACGAACAGGAGACCACGATGGCAACCATCGGTACGTTCACCGCGTCAGACAACGGCTATACCGGCTCGATCAAGACCCTCACGCTCAACATCAAGACCAAGTTCGTCGCGTCCGAGAAGGACAACGACAAGGCGCCCGACTATCGGATCTTTTCCGGCACCACCGCATTCGGTGCGGCCTGGAAGAAAACCGCCAGCGACAGCGATCGCGAATATCTCTCGGTCGAGCTATCGCCAATTTTTGGTGACGGCCTGGCCGGTCAGGCGGCGGCGGTTTTGGGCTGACGGTCAGTCGGTTTGGCGATGACCTCGATCCCGTCGTCGAATGTCACACCAAGAACGAGTTTTGGCA
>Ga0210408_10000791_pt1 | contig 35969 bp, 32 predicted proteins | sample IncBWH4MmetaG_FD_155471 | JGI IMG/M metagenome (GOLD analysis project Ga0210408, IMG submission 155471) | Forest soil microbial communities from Barre Woods Harvard Forest LTER site, Petersham, Massachusetts, United States - Inc-BW-H-4-M | ecosystem: Environmental > Terrestrial > Soil >... | reverse complement strand
CCGCAAATGCTGAAAATGGCTACGACAATGTAGGACTGCTCGACATCGCGAGCAAGAAGATCGCGTGGCTGACGAAGGACAAGTGGAAGATCAACGGCGGGGAGTTTTCTCCCGACGGGAAGCGCGTAACGTGGACAGCGAACGTGGATGGCAATACGGACATCTATCTCCATGATCTGGTCGCCGGAAAGACGACTCCCCTGCCCCTGCCGAAGGGCGTGAACGATCTGGCGGGTAAGTTCTCGGCGTTCACCAAAGACGGTTCACGGCTGCTTTACTACCACAACGGGCCGACGGCTCCGAACGACTTGTGGGTCTACCCGATGGCTGCCGGCAAGTCGCGCCAGATCACGCATTCGCTGGTTGCCGGCATGCGCGCGGAAGACATGGTGGAGCCGTACCTGGTGCACTATCCGAGCAAGGACGGGAAGTGGACCATCTCAGCGTTTGTTTATGCGCCGTATAATCTGCCGCGGAACGGACAGCATCCGGCGATCGTATACGTGCACGGCGGGCCGACGGCGCAGACCGTCAATTCGTTCAACCGCTTTGTGCAGCACATGGCAAACCAGGGCTACTTTGTGATTGCCCCCAATTATCGCGGCTCCACGGGCTACGGGAAGGAATTCCAGCAGGCGAATCTGTTCGATATGGGCGGCGGCGATTTGCAGGACGTGGTGGCCGCGGCGGAGTGGATCAAGCAGACGGGATACATCGATCCGAAAAAAGTCATCGTCATGGGTGGGAGCTACGGCGGGTACATGAGCATGATGGCGGTGACGAAAGCGCCTGACATGTGGGCCGCCGGGGTGCCCATCGTGCCCTTCGTCAACTATTTCACGGAGATCGAAAACGAAGACCCGGTGCTGCGCGAGATGGACCTGGCGACCATGGGGGATCCGGTGCAGAACAAGGCGCGGTTCGAGGACCGCTCGCCGATATTCTTTGTGGACAAGATCAAGACCCCGCTGCTATTGCTGGCGGGCGGAAATGACCCACGGTGTCCGAAAGAGGAGACCATGCAGGTGGTGGATGCAGTGAAGAAACAGGGCGGCGTTGCGGATTACAAGATCTATGAGAACGAGGGGCATGGATTCGCGCGGGTGGAGAACCAGATCGACGCCTACAAGCGGGCGTCGGATTTTTTGAAGGCGCACGTGCCGCCGGCAGATTGCAGCTGTGACTTGAAGATTCAGTGAGGGAGCCGCAGCAACCCGCGTCTCTACATAGGACGCAGACTCGCCACGATCGCTTGCACGAGGCCGGGAATGGTGTACTGGCGGGCCTCAACGTCAACGCCAAGCTTCAAATCGCGCATCGTTTCGGACGTGACCGGGCCGATCGAGGCCAGGGTGATCCCTTCCAAGCGAGCGTCTTTCCCGGAGCGCGTGCGTCCGGAGCGGGCTAGCAGCGCAACGAAGTTCTTCACGGTGGAGGAACTGGTAAAGGTGATGACCTCGGGTCGTTTCGCGGCGTTCTTCAGTGCGGCCCGTAGTCGGGCGCGGGACGCGCGCGGCACCACAGTCTCGTAGGCTTCGACAACGTCGACTTCGGCGCCGGCTTTGCGCAATTCGCGCGGGATCACGTCGCGCGCGACCTTGGCACGAACGAGCAGGACGCGCTTCCCTCTCACCTGCGGGCGCAAACTCTTCACGACGGATTCCGCCACGTACTCTTCCGGGACGACGTTCACTGTGAGGCTGCGTTTTTCGATGGCTCTTTTTGTGGCCGGGCCGATGGCGGCGATGTTCAGGTGGCGCAGGGATTGCTTTGTCAGGCGCAATTTTGTGAGGCGCTCCCACATGGCGTCTACGCCGTTGACGCTGGTCAGGATGAGCCAGTCGTAGGCAACGAGTTTCTTAAGCGCGTGATCCAATGGTTTGAAGGAGCGCGGATTGCGGATTTCGATGAAGGGGATTTCGAGGACCTCGGCGCCGAGCTTGCGGAGCTGGGTCGAGAGCGCGCCGGCCTGGTGGCGGGCGCGGCCGACGAGGACGCGAACGCCGGTTAGGGGACGGCTGGCGGGTTTGTTGGTCATCGGGCGTGCGCGATCGGCATGGTATGTGCCTCGCGGGCTTGCGCCCGCTTCGTGGGGGTGTCGTCCCAGCGGGACTCGGTCTTTTTCTTCACTCTAACCCCGGACTTACGTCCGGGGCTAGTCTATGGCCTGCCTGCGGGACTTGGACGGACTTTTGCGGACAGAAGTGTCGGTCCACACAGCAAATGCCTGGTCACGGTTGCTGGGGCACGGCGAGGCCGCGGCCGTAAACTTCTTCGAGGATGGCATCGCCGCCTCGGCACAGAAGAGTTTCGCCTACTTCGCTGCCGAGTTTCTCTGGGTCATCGCCGTCGCGGGACTCCCGCAGGATTTTCGTGCCGTCGGGCTTGGCTACGATTGCGTAGAGGTGCAGGCGACTGTTGCGGATTTCGGCGGCGGCACCGATCGGGACCTGACAGCCTCCACCGAGTTTATTGAGTAAGGCACGCTCGCAGGTAGTTGCCGCGCGGGCGTCAGGGTCGTCAAGGAACGCGAGATATTGGTGAGTGACGGAATCGCCGACGCGGATCTCGATTCCGAGCGCGCCTTGACCCGCGGCAGGACACATGACGTCTTTCGGGATCACTTGCTTTACCAGGTCCGTTTTGCCCAGGCGATTCAGACCGGCGGCGGCCAGGATGACGGCGTCGTATTCGCCTTCGCTTAGCTTGCGCAGACGGGTATCGACGTTGCCACGGAGAGGGTGGATTTCAAGGTCGGGGCGTAGCGCTTTGAGTTGGGCCTGACGGCGCAGGCTGCTGGTGCCGACGCGCGCTCCCTGCGCAAGGTCGGTGATGTTTTGGTAGCGTACCGAGCAAAATACATCCTGGGGATTTTCGCGTTTCGTGATCGCGGCAATTTCAAAACCTGCCGAAAGCTCGGTGGGCAGGTCCTTCAAGCTGTGAACCGCGAGATCGACGCGGCCTTCAGCGAGGGCTTCTTCAATCTCTTTGGTGAACATGCCCTTGGTGCCAACTTTAGCGAGGGCGACGTCGAGAATCTTGTCGCCGGTGGTCTTGATGATTTCGAGTTCAACTTCGTGCCCTTTTTCGCCCAGCAGGGCGGAGATGTGGTTGGCTTGCCAGAGGGCCAGTTGCGAACCCCGCGAACCGATGCGCAGGCGGGCCATCAGTCGGTGTCTCCGGAGCTGCCGGACTTCGCGGCACGCTTCTCCTGCAGGTTGAACAGGCGGCGCACCAGATCGATGACTGTGGTGGCTTCCGGGTCGCGCGCTGCCGACTTCAGCGTGCTGATCGGAGTGTGCATGATCTTGTTCACGATGCCGCGGGTGAGGGCCTCGACTGCCATTTCCTGGTCGGGGGTCATCGGCCCGAGGCGGCCACGCACGCGATCGATCTCGGCCTGGCGGATGGTTTCGAGATGATCTTGCAGGGAGACGATGGTGGGCACGACATCGAGCGTCTGAATGCGGGCCTGGAACCGCTCGACCTCGGTGGTGACGATGGCTTCAGCGCGCTCGGCTTCCTTGCGGCGGTCGGCGATGTGGCTGGCGACGGCTTGCTGCAGGTCGTCGATGTCGTAGACGAAGATGCCGTCGAGTTTGTTCATGGCGGGATCGACGTCGCGGGGAACGGCGATGTCGATGAAGAACATGGGGCGGTTCTTGCGCCGGGTCAGGAAAAGTTCGCCATGTTCGGGGCGGAAGATCGCATGAGGGGCGCCGGTCGAGGTGATGACGATGTCGGCGCGGTCGCAGGTGTGGTGCAGGTCTTCGAAGTGAATGGCCTGGCCTTTGAATTTGTAGGCGAGGCTGACGGCGCGATCGTAGGTGCGGTTGGCCACGAAGATGGAGGCGCAGCCGTGGGCCATCAGGTGGCGCGCTGCGAGTTCGCTCATCTTGCCGGCACCGACCAGATAAACATGTTTGCCGGCCAAGTTGCCGAAGATCTTCTTGGCCAAATCGACTGCCACTGAGGCGATCGAAACCGAGGAGGATCCGACGGCGGTCTCGGTACGAACTCTCTTGGCTACCGCGAAGGCTCGGGTCACGAGTTGATCGAGCTGGGCGCGGACGGCGCCGACGGCACGCGCCGTGGCATACGCTTCCTTCACCTGGCCGAGAATCTGGGGCTCGCCGACCACCATGGAGTCGAGGCTGGCGGCCACGCGGAACAGGTGCCGCACCGCTTCCTGCTCGTTGTATTCGTAGAGGTGCTGGTTGATTTCGATGCCATCGAGATGGAAGTAGTTCTGCAGGAATCCGCGCAGGTCGGCGCCAACGCCGTTCTTCGTGTTGGCCAAGATCTCGACCCGGTTGCAGGTGGAGAGAATCATGCCCTCTTCGATGCCGGGATGCTCAGCGAGTTTCTTGCAGGCCTCGGGCAGACGGGATTCGGGGATGGCCAGCCGCTCGCGAACCTCGACCGGGGCCGTGTTGTGATTCACGCCGATGAGCTGGAATCTCATGAAGCGGCGAACCTGTGAATGGTGCTGAAGTAGTTTGCTGCCCAGGCCACGACCGCCGCGGCGAACGCGACACTGGCCAACACGGCGGCTTTGCGGCCTCGCCAGCCGGCAATCCAGCGGGTGTAGACCATGACCAGATAGACGGCCCACATCAGCAGCGAAAGAAGAATCTTTGGATCCCGCAGATCAATTCGGCCGTACGTGCTCTCGGCGACGACCGAGCCCGCGATCAATCCCAGGGTCATGAAGGGGAAACCCAACAGGAGCGAGCGGTAGCCGATCTGGTCAATCTCTTCGAGCGCGGGCAGGCGAGTCAGGATGCTGCTGGCGCGCTTTGATTTGAGCGAGCGTTGCTGGACCAGGTACAGCAGGCTGGCGCAGAAACTCAGGACCAGGGCCGCGTATCCGGTGAAGATGAGTCCGATGTGCGCGACCAGCCAACTGGTACGCAGGCCCGGAGACAGCAGCAGGAACGGTTGCTGCCGCGTCGCGGCCATGAAGGTCAAAAGAAAAACCAGCGGGAAAACGATGATGCCGGGCGAGGTCGTGCTGTACAGGAGATACGTGATCATGAACACGGTCATGATCAGGAACGCCAGCAGCGACTCGGAGTTGTGCGCCATGGCCAGCGAGACGTGGTCGCTGAGGAAGACACCTTCGGTGAGCGACACCAGATGGAACACCATGCCGAGGTAGGCAGCGTGTAGCGCAACGCGGTTCAACAGGTCGCTGGTGCGAGTCAGGGCGATCAGGGCGTAGAGCAGTCCTACACCGTAGAGACTGAGCGCGACTCGAAGCCAAAATATTGACATAACGTAGTTTAGAAGCCCACGAGGCCCGCGGCGAAGGCATCGTTCGAACCTTGGTGATTATAGTCTTCCGGTAGCGAGGGCAGAAGGCAGTCGGGCGGATCACAGGTGCTTGTGCTGTACGTCACAAGGTATTAAGACCTTTGAGTCGGGCGTTTGTGGGGATGCGGGTCAGTCCACACCCAGCGTCGCCAGCGCTTCTTCAAGAGAGGCAGGGTCGACCGAGAGAGTCCGGCCGTCGGCCATCATGTCCTCGACCTCGTCGAAGGCTTTGAAGAGGCGCAGTTTGACGGCGGCGTACTCTTCGGCTTCTGTCAGGGCCCGACCGTGGGTCTTGGCCCAGGATTTCAGCGCGTGCTGTTGCAGGATCACGCTGACGGCGTATGTGGTTTTTCGGTCGGAAGTGACGTCGAAGACGTATTCGGTGGCACCCGGGGCAGAGCTTGCTTCGAGGGCCGGACGTTTGCCGACGAAGTAGTACTGGTACACGTAGCCCTGGCCGCCGGTGTAGGTTTTCATGCGACGGATGGTCATGGAGATGCCGGTCCGACCGGAGATTTAAGGATAATGCAGTCGGATCGTGCGGTTGGTGGAAAAGTGGTGGACTTCAAGATAAGAGCACACCTCACTCGCTAAAGCGCAAGCATACTGCAGGGTCGTGTTAGCACGACTGAAGTCGTGCCCTTCCCGGAGATTTTCGCTTCGACTCCTGCCTCCAGTGATTAAGGCAGCTTCCTCCTGCCGCGCTGCGCTCGCGCGTCGGAATGACAATGTGGCGGGCGAGGGGCTACTTCAGGTGCACGGATTCTTTCAGCGGCAGGTCGTCTGACGATCCGCCTACGAGCAGGATGTAGTCGCCAGGAACCAGTTCCCAGGTGTTGCGTTCGGGGTTAAAGACGGACAGGTATTTCGGGTCGACCTCGACCGAGACTTCCCTGCTTTCTCCGGCGTTGAGTTTAACCTTGCTCCAGCCTACCAGACGTTTTGGGGGTTCACCCGCGCTCGCGGGCAGAGCGGCATAAACTTCGGCAACTTCCGCACCTGGGCGACGGCCGGTGTTCTTTACGGTGAAGGTCACGCTCAATTTGCTTCCTGGCGTTACCTTGAGGCCCGAATAGGCGTAGGTGGTGTAGGACAGGCCATAGCCGAAGGGAAAAAGGACCGGCTTTTTCTCGGCGTCGTACCACTTGTACCCGACTTTCAATCCCTCGTCGTAGTGGACTTGAAAGGGCGGGAGACCGTCGGCAATTTTTTTCCAGGCTTCGGTATCGCCGTGCTGCGTGGTCGACTTGGCGGGTGGTTTCACGACGGTGGGGTGGGGCAATTCGGCATCGCTTCCGGGGAAGGTGATCGGCAGCTTCGCGCTGGGGTTGACTTCACCGAAGAGGAGGCTGGCGACCGCGTCGGCGCCGCTGCTGCCGGCGTACCAGGCTTCGAGGATGCCGCTGACCTCATCGGCCCAAGGCATGGTAACCGGGCTGCCGGTTTCGAGCACGACGATCGTTTGCGCGTTGGCGGCCGCCACCTTGGAGATCAGGTCTTGCTGGTTTCCGGGAAGCGCGAGGCTATCGAGGTCCATGCCTTCGCTCTCCCACTGGTAGGCGAAGACGATGGCGACGTCGGCGGTTTTGGCTAAAGCTGCGGCCGCGGCAGGATCGGTGCCCGCGTCGTATCGAACCTGGGCGCGCGGAGCCTTCGCCTTGATCACTTTCAGGGGCGAGGTGGGAAACCAGATCTGATCCTGCCAGTGGGTCTGGCCTTTCCCGGGGGGCAGGATGGCGTTGCCTCCCGGGGGATCGACCTGAGCGGAGCCTCCGCCGGAGATCATGCCGACATCGGAGTGGGCGCCGATGACGGCGATGCTGCGAATTCTGGAGGCGTCGAGGGGCAGCACTCCGTGCTCGTTCTTCAGGAGAACGATGCTCTGTTCGGCGATCTTGCGTGCGGTGTCAAGTCCTCCGACGATGTCGACCACTCCTTTTTGCGGAGGGTCGTCGATCACACCGGTGGCAAACATGGCGCGCACGATGCGATGGATATGCTCGTCGAGTTCTGCGACCGGGATGGTGCCGGACTCAACCGCTTTCTTGTAGGCGTCGCCGTAGAAAATCCCTGCCGGCTCCTCGTGGTCCAGGCCCGCGGCCGACGCTTTGGCGACGCTGTGCGTGGCTCCCCAGTCCGACAAAACGAAGCCTTTGAAGTTCCAGTCGTGTTTCAGCACGTCGCCAAGCAGGTGCCTGTTCTCGCAGACGTAGTCACCGTTCACCCGGTTGTAGGAACACATGACAGAGGCGGCATCGGAGTCGCGGATGCCGATCTCGAAGGCCAGCAGGTCGGTTTCGCGCATCGAGCGCTCGTCGCTGTTCACGTTGACGGAGTTGCGTCCGCTTTCCTGGTCGTTGAGTGCGTAGTGCTTGATGTCGCCGATGACGTGCTGCGCCTGCAGGCCTTTGATCAGCTGGCCGACCATCGTCCCAGCCAGGATCGGGTCCTCACCCATGTACTCGAAAGTGCGGCCATTGCGTGGTTCGCGGGCCAGATTTACGCCCCCACCGAGCGACATGTTGTAGCCCTGGGCGCGGAGTTCGCGGCCGATCAAGGCTCCGTACTCGTAGGCCGCTTCAGGATCCCAACTCGCAGCCCCGCCCAGGCAACTGGGCAATGCGGTGGAGTAGCGGCCATTCGCGCCGCTCATACGCACGCCGTAAGCGGCATCGGACATCTGGATGGCGGGGATGCCGAGCCGCGCGACTCCTACCACGTAGCCGACACCGCCGTTGGACTTCGCGGCGAGCGGGCTGACTGGGCCGAGGCCGCTCATGCCGGTGCCGTGCAACATGGAGATTTTCTCGTCGAGCGTCATCTCTTTCACGACCAGGGCGGCGCGCTCGTCGGGAGGCAGGCTGGGATTCATCCAGGGGAAGTTCTTCCCGTGCTCCACAGTTTGTGCCACGGCCGGAAAGAGGGAAACGAACAGCAGGGCGATGTGCAACAAGCTGGTGCGACGCACAGGTAGCTGCGAAGCCATGAGGTTCCTTTGCAGTCTGCTTTACAAAATCGATTTTATTCGAAGCGCGATCCATTGTACCTTCTGCGGCAATCACGCGGAGAAGACGCGGCTCATTTCGGGAAAACCGGACCATCTACGAGTCGATCTTGGCGTCGCGCAAGCGCTTGACCGCGGTTTCCGAGGCGACTGGCGAGTAGTAGACCTCCTTGAAGGTGTACGACTTCGCCTTCGAACTCAGAATGGGCAGGATTTCGATGTGCCAATGGTAGTCGTCATCGAGGGTTTTCCAGTAACCCAGGCTTCCGGAGCCGTGCAGACTGTTTGGCGAGGTGTGCACGACGAGGTGGAACTCTTCAGTGACAGTGCGGATGCGCTGCAAGGTGCGGCGCAGGAGGATGCCGAAGTCGCGAATGCTGCCGCCCTTCGACAACGCCGTGCGTTCGAAAGAGGAATCGTGCACGCGCGGCAAAATCCAGGTTTCGTAGGGAACGCGGGGCGCGTAAGGACAGAGGGCAACGTAGTCTCCGCGCATTTCGACGACGCGCAGGCCCTGCCGTTCTTCCTGGCCGATGATGTCGCAGAACACGCAGCGTTCTTTCTGCTGGTAATAGTCGCGTCCGGCGCGCAGTTCGTAGAGCACACGGCGAGGCACGAAGGTGGTGGCGGTTAGTTGCGACGTGGGGTGCTCGAATTCCTGGCCGGCGTTCGGGCCGAAATTCTTGAAGAAGCTGACGTATTTGATGCGGGCGTCGCCCTTGAGGTCTTTGATCCGTTGGGCCGCGAGCCGGAGAAACTGTTCCATTTCCGCATCGCTGGTGTTCCACAGGTTGCGATCGTGCTTCGGACTTTCCACCAGAACTTCGTGGGCGCCGATGGAGCGCATGCGGTCGTAGAGGCCGTCGCCACGGCGGGTGGGGTCGCCCTCAATGCGGTAAAGCGGCGTGGGATGGACGACGGAGCGTGCCGACCAAGGCACGCCATCGACATCGCCCAGGCTGGCGATCACTTGCAGTGGCGCAGGGGCGTTGGCACAGAAGCGGCAGGGAGCATCGGCGCGTGGTGGGGCGTCCGGGACATCGTCGCCGGTGATGACCCACGAACGCGTGATGGGATCTTTGCGAAGTTCCATGGGCTAAGGAAAACACCCCGCGGAAGCGCGCGTCAACTGCGATCTCCGCGGTCGAAGGCACGGTGGCGCTTTGTTATAATCCGCGCACGAAGCCGCTTGCAATGACCGAGACGTCCACGCCGTTGATGCGGCAGTACGCTGCCATCAAGAAAGAGCACCCCAACGCCCTGTTGTTTTTCCGGCTGGGGGACTTCTACGAAATGTTCTTCGAAGATGCGGTCGTGGCCGCGCGCGAACTGCAGATCACCCTCACTTCCCGAAACAAGGAAAAAGGCATTTCCGTGCCCATGTGCGGTGTTCCCTACCACGCCGCGGAGGGCTACATTGCCAAACTGATTCGCAAGGGATTCAAAGTTGCCGTTTGCGAGCAGGTGGAAGACCCACGCCTGGCGAAGAAACTGGTGCGGCGGGAGGTGACCCGGGTTGTGACACCGGGGACGGCGGCGGACTCGTCGTTGAGTTCTGAGGAAAACAATTTTCTGGGAGCAGTGGCGCAGGTGGGTGATCGGGTGGGATTTGCCGCGCTCGATCTTTCGACCGGCGAGTTTCGCGCGACGGAGTTTCGGGGAAGTGATGCGGGGCGAAGGATCGAGGAGGAGTTGGCGCAGCTGCGGCCTAAAGAGTTGCTGTACGCGTCATCGGCTCCGCTGTTTGAGGGGTCGGCGGGTGCAGCGGAAAACTCGTCGGCCCCTGGGCGCAAGGACGGGCGAAGCGCCCACCCCTCGACGGGCTATGCCGAGACTGCGCTCGACGACTGGGTGTTCGCTCCGGACCACGCGATTCCGCTCGTCGAAAATCACTTCGGGGTGATGTCGCTCGAGGGGTTCGGGCTGGCCGGGAAACCCGCGGCGGCCTCCGCGGCGGGCGCGATTCTTCACTACGCGCGTTCCACCCAACGGGGGACGCTGGATCACGTCGACCGCATTGGTTTCTACGAGCGACAGAATTGCCTAGTGCTGGATGCGGTCACGGTGCGGAACCTGGAATTGATCGAACCTCTGTTTGCCGGGGCGGACGCCGGGATCACGCTGTTCCGCTCCATGGACGCGACCGTCACGCCCATGGGCAAGCGGCTGTTGCGCGCGTGGATGCTGCGGCCGTCCATCGAGCGAGCGGAGATTGAGGCGCGGCTGGACGCGGTAGAAGCGCAGGTGAAGAACACTGTCGCCCGCGAGGATCTGCGGCGAGCGCTCGAGGGGATTCTGGATTTGGAACGTCTGCTGAGCCGGGTGACGCTGGAGACGGCGAATCCCAGGGACATATTAGCGCTGGCGGCTTCGCTGGGGCGCATTCCCGCGGTGCGGATTGCGGTGGCCCGGTTGGATGCGGCGCGGCACGGTGCGCTACGCGTCTAAATTGACGAACTGACGGATTTGCGGAGGCGGATGGAAGAAACGATCGTCTCCGAGCCGCCGATTTCGCTAAGCGACGGCGGCGTCATCCAAAGCGGGGTCAATGCCGAACTCGATGAGTTGCGGGACTTGAGCCGGAACAGCAAGCAATACCTAGCGCAAATCGAGCAACGCGAGCGGCACGGGACAGGTATCGGCTCGCTGAAAGTAAAGTTCAATTCGATTTTCGGCTACTACCTGGAGGTGTCGAAGCCAAATCTCCACCTAGTTCCGGCGGATTACGAGCGCAAGCAGACGTTGGTCAACGCCGAGCGCTTCACCACGCCGGAGCTGAAGGAATACGAGGCGAAGATTCTCGACGCGCAGGAGAAGATTGTCGAGATCGAGCGGCGGATGTTCGCCGAGTTGCGGACGGCGATTGCGGCGGAGGCAAAACGCATTCGGCAGACGGCGCTGGCGCTCGCGGAAGTGGACGTGCTGGCGGGACTCGCGCACATCGCAGCTTTACGCAACTACTGCCGGGCGGTGCTGGATGAGTCGGGCGACCTGGAGATTGTCGAGGGACGCCATCCGGTCATCGAGCAGTTGGAAGTCGCTGGCGGCAGCGAGCGCTTTGTCCCGAACGACCTTTATTTGAATTCCAGCACGCACGCCATTCTGGTGCTGACGGGTCCGAATATGGGCGGCAAGTCGACGTATTTGCGGCAGGCCGCGCTGATCGTGATTCTGGCACAAATGGGATCGTTTGTGCCTGCGCGGGCGGCGCGGCTGGGGCTGGTGGACCGCGTGTTCACGCGCATCGGGGCGAGCGACAACCTGGCGCGGGGCCGGTCGACGTTCATGGTGGAGATGACGGAGACGGCGGCCATCCTGCACACGGCGACGGCGCGGTCGTTGATCCTGCTGGATGAGGTCGGGCGCGGCACCGCTACCTACGACGGGCTGGCGATCGCGTGGGCCGCCGTGGAATACCTGCATGCTCGCACGCGGGCGAAGACGCTGTTCGCGACCCATTACTTCGAATTGACGGAGTTGGCGGACTTGCTTTCGGGCGTGAAGAACTATCACGTATCGGTGAAGGAGACGGGCGGCGGAATCGTATTCCTCCGCAAGGTGGAGCCCGGAGCGGCGGACCGCAGTTACGGGATCGAGGTCGCCAAGCTGGCGGGGCTGCCGAATGAAGTGATTGAACGGGCGCGCGAGGTGCTGGCTGAACACGAAAATGCCGAGCGGCGCTTGACGGGGCACTTGGCGAGCGATGAGTCCCGTCCGGCGCCTCCCGCGCAACTGACGATCTTCACGCCGATTTCGCAGCCGGTGCTGGAAAAGCTGCGCGAGGTTGATCTCAACCGGCTGACACCTTTGGAGGCGCTGAATTTGCTGGCGGAGTTGAAGAAGCAGATTTAAACGCCGCAATCACCGAGAACCGCGGAGGGCGGATCACCACGAAGGCACACAAAGGGAGGCGTCACGGCAGGATCGGGCAGTTGCTCATCATCGGCTTCGATGGGACGGAACTGTCTCCCGGGCTCGCTTCCCTGCTGGAGGGTATCCAGCCGGGCGGCATCATTCTTTTTGCGCGCAACATCGTGAGCGCGGAGCAAACCTACAAACTTCTCAAGGATTGCCAGGCGCTTGTCTCCCACCCCCTGTTCCGCTGCATCGATCTGGAAGGGGGCAGGGTGGACCGGTTGCGGAACGTGATCGGGCCGGCTGCGGCACCGGCGGAGGTCTTCGCGACCCGGGATCCCAAGCTCTTTCGCAAGCATGGACGGGTGATCGGCGAGAACTGCCGGGCCGTAGGATTCAACGTGGACTTCGCTCCTACCGTCGATCTGGCGCTTGAGGCATCGAAGAGCGTGATGAGTTCGCGGGCGGTTTCGGCCGATCCGCGGGAGGTCATTTCTTACGCTCGCGAGTTTCTTGCCGGGTTGAGCGAGGCGGGCGTTCTGGGCTGCGGAAAACATTTCCCCGGGCTGGGCGAAGCAACGCTCGACAGCCATCATGAATTGCCGGTGATCGAGAAATCCTTGAAGAAATTGTGGGCAGAGGACCTGGTTCCTTACCGCAGCTTGCGTCGCGTGTTCCCTTTTGTGATGGTGTCGCATGCGGCGTATCCGGATGTGACGCAGGCGGCCACGCCGGCATCGCTTTCCCGGAAGTGGATCTCAGAGATTCTGCGCAAGAAAATCGGCTACCGAGGGTTGATAGCATCCGACGATCTGGAAATGGGAGGGGTGCTGGCGGCGGCGTCGATCGAGCAAGGGGCGGTGGAGCACATTCGTGCTGGAGGAGATCTGTGCTTGATTTGCCATCAGGAGGAACTTGTGGTCCGGGCTTATGAAGAACTCATTCGTGAGGCGGAGGACGACCGCGGGTTTGCGCGGCGCGTGGCCGTGGCGGAGCGCCGGGTGTTGGCATTCAAAACCAAATCCGCAAGATTGGCGCGTTGGGTAAAGGCTCCAACGCCAGACCTCGTAGACCGGCTCTCGCGGCGGCTTTGGGAGTTCAACGAGCAAGTACGGTTGGGAGGATTGTGAGAAATCCCTTGGGCAACCCTCGAGGTGGCGCGCTGATCGTTGCCGGGGTGATGAGCGGGACTTCGGCGGATGGTATCGACGTCGCGCTGGTGCGGGTGAGCGAGACGGGAAGGCGTGGAGCCGCCCCGGCGGCTCAAGTGCGATCTTGGAGGCGCGGACGACGACTGGGCGCCACAAACTCGCTGCGATTTCAACTGTTGGGACACGCCAAGTTTCCCTATCCGGCCGCGGTACGGCGTGCGGTGCTTGCGGCCATGAACGCTGCGGGGGCGCGCGTCGCTGATCTGGCGCGGTTGAATTTTCTGCTGGCGGAACTCTACGCCGATGCAGTGCTGGCCACCCAGCGGAAGCTTCGGATAAACGCGCAACTGGTCGGCTGTCATGGGCAAACGCTCTATCACCAGGGCGAACGCGAGTCTTTTCTCGGCCGCAGGATCGCAGCTACGTGGCAGACGGGCGAGGGTGCGGTGATGGCGGCGCGGGTGGGAGTCCCCGTGGTCTCCGACTTTCGTCCTGCCGATATGGCTGCCGGGGGGAAGGGGGCGCCGCTGGTTCCCTTCCTTGACTATCTTCTCTATCGCCATGCGCGCATCGGACGGATCGTGCAAAACATTGGGGGGATCGCAAATCTGTCGGCGATTCCTCCGGGAGCGTCGGCCGAGCGGGTCATCGCCTTCGATACGGGGCCGGGCAACATGGTGATGGATGCGGTCAGCGAACGGCTGTTGGGCAAGCCGTATGATCGTGACGGGCGGATTGCGGCTGCTGGAAACGTTGTGCACGAAGTGATTGCCGACGTCCTGGGCGGATCTTTCTTCCAGAAGAAGCCACCGAAAACCGCGGGCCGGGAGGAATTCGGTCGCGAGTTCGTCTCGGAGTTTCTGGCGCGTTGCGGGCGCCTGCCCAAGGCAGACGTGCTCGCCACCGCAACGGCCCTTACGGCGATGTCGATCGGGGATGCGGTTCGAAGATTTGTTAAGCCTCGCCGGTCCTATCAGGAATTCGTAGTTTCTGGGGGCGGGGCCAACAACCCGACTCTGCTCTCCATGCTGGTCCGCGAACTGGCGCCGCTCGGTCTTGCGCTTCGGCTCTCGGATGAGTTTGGGCTGCCGTCTGCGGCGAAAGAGGCGGTGGCGTTCGCCCTGCTGGCTTACGAAACCTGGAACCAGCGGCCGTCGAGTGTGCCCTCCGCGACGGGAGCGAAGCGGGCGGCGATTCTGGGGAAGATTTCCTATGCTTGAGGGGGCCAGCTGTCGTCGCTGCTTGGCGGCGAATGCCCAGGCGAGGACGTCTGGGGCTAGGTGGGCCGGGGAGTCCCTGCGTTTCGTGCGGGTTTTTCTGCTGGCTGCGCCTCTCCTATTTCTACTTGCCTGCTCGTCCCGGCCCGACCCCCACACGCTGGTCATGATCATCGAGAGCAGCCCGACGAATCTCGACCCGCGAGTGGGCGTCGATGCGCAATCGGAGCGCATCGACGAACTGATGTTCGATGCCCTGCTGACACGCGACGAACACCTCAACGTGCAACCCGGACTGGCGGAGCGATGGGAGAGCCCCGATCCCCTGACTTACATCTTTCATCTTCATCCCGGCGTGAAGTTTCATGATGGACGCCCGCTCACCTCGCGGGATGTGAAGTGGACGTTCGATTCCTTGCTGCAAGGCAAGATTCGCAGCGCCAAGGCAAGTTCGTACCGTTTGGTGGATCACCTCGAAGCCCCCGACGACTTCACCGTGCTCTTCCGCCTGAAACAGCGCACCGCTACATTGCTATGGAGTCTCTCGGAAGGGGCGATCGGCATTGTCCCTTACGGCAGCGGAGACGAGATAACTCGTGCCCCGGTGGGCTCGGGTCCGTTCCGCTTTGTCAGCGCGGAACAGGACCGGGAGGTTGTGCTGGAGCGCAACCCGGACTACTGGGGCGACAAGGCTCGCCTGGAGCGCGTGCGCTTTCTGGTGGTGCCCGACATGACGACCCAGGCGCTGGAGTTGCGCAAGGGGAGCGCCGATATCGCCATCAACGCGCTCACGGCCGACATGGTGATGACCCTACAACGCGAATCGAAGCTTGAGGTATTGCGCGCTCCGGGAACGACGCTGGCCTACATGGCGTTCAACTTGCGCGATCCCATCCTGAAAGACGTTCGCGTGCGCCAGGCCCTGGCCTACGCGATCGACCGGGGGCCGATCATCGATTACCTGTTGCGCGGATTGGCGCGGCCCGCGGCCAGCACCCTGCCGGTGCAGAGCTGGGCCTACTCTGCGGATGTCCGAACCTATGGGCATGATCCGCAACGGGCCCGTGAAATTCTCGATGGTGCCGGGTACAAGCCGCTGAACGGCGTGCGCTTTCATCTGACTATGAAGACCTCAACCGACGAGAGCACGCGGCTGATGGTGGCCGTGCTGCAGCAACAGTTGCGCGACGTGGGGATCCAGCTTGATATCCGAACGTTCGAGTTCGCAACTTTCTTCTCTTATGTGACCAAGGGAATCTTTCAGATTTATTCGCTGCGCTGGGTCGGAGGCAGCAATGAGGATCCGGACATTTTCGAGCACGCGTTTCATTCCGGGCAGTTTCCGCCCAAGGGTGCCAATCGCGGCTTCTATGCCAATCCGCGGATCGATGCCCTCATCGACCAGGCACGCATCGAGATGGATCAGAATACCCGCAAGGAATTGTACGGCGAGGTACAACGCATCCTCGCCGAGGAACTGCCCTACCTCAATTTGTGGTATCTCGATAATGTGCTGGTGCACACCCGCCGGGTCAAGAATCTCTCCATCAGCCCGCCGGGTAATTACGATTTCTTGAAGACGGCGGAGTTGGGGCCGAACTGACGCATCCGAGCGCGGCTGCGCTGGGTTGAAAAAAGTCCGATGCGAGCAGAAGCGCATCTCAGGCGCTAAAGCGCAGCGTTTTCAGAACCTGAGCGGCACGAGTTAACTCGTGCCCCTTCCGTTTTTGCTATGCGGAGAGAACGCTCTCTGGCGGCCGCTGACTCGCTCTCCTTCCGGGGACGATTTTCCGATTCAAGCGCTCAGTCCCGGCGATGAAGAGCAGATTCCTCCCGGCGCTCGCGTGTCGGAATGACAAGAGGGCGGGAGCGGTCGCGGACGAGGCAGCAGGGTGACAGGCACAGGTCGCGACCGGGCAGCAAGGAATCTCCGCAAGCTGCGAACTCGTGTCCTTCCCAACTCCGCGCGATTTGGACTGTGCCTCGCCCCACTTCGTGCGTGTTATTCTCAAAAGTTATCCGAGGAAATCATTGCGCATACTTTTTATTGGCGACATTTTTGGGCGGCCTGGCCGCAACATCGTGAAAGAACGGCTGCCTGTGTTGGCCAAAGATCATGCCATCGATCTGACAATCGCCAACGGTGAGAATTCAGCGGCCGGGTTCGGAATTACTCCGCAAATTGCGGAAGAATTGTTCGAGTTAGGCATTGACGTCCTCACTTCGGGCAATCACATCTGGGACAAACGTGAAATCGTCGACTTCTTCCAGATGGCCGACGGCAACCCCCACAGCCCGTCACGGCGCTTGATTCGGCCCGCGAACTACGCCCCCGACCTGCCGGGACACGGAGTGTACCAAGGCCGCAAAGGAATGGTCGCCTACGCGGTGATCAATCTGCAGGGGCGGGTGTTTATGGCGTCCAACGATGACCCGTTCCGCATGGCCGACCAGTTGCTCAAAAACATCCAGGCCAAAGTCATTCTCGTGGATATACACGCCGAAGCCACTTCTGAAAAAGTCTCTCTGGGCTGGTATCTCGACGGACAAGTGACGGCGGTCGTCGGCACGCACACCCACGTGCCCACTGCCGACGAGCAAGTGCTGCCGAACGGAACGGCTTACATCACCGACGTCGGCATGACGGGGCCTTATGACGGAGTGATCGGAGTGAAGAAAGAACTCGTGGTGGGCAAGTTCCTGAACAACATGCCGGTGCGCTTTGAAGCGGCCGCTGGCGACGTCCGGTTGTGCGCGGTTGTGATCGATGCCGACGAAACAACGGGACGAGCGCGGAGTATTGAGAGAGTGATGGTGAAGTGAGAGCAGGTTTCAAAGTTTTGAGAGCTTCAAAGTTTCAATCTTTGGTCACAGCCTAGTAATCGGTGGCACGATTGAATATTCATCAATCAAAGGGCTTTCGCTGGAAGGAGGCGGATGCCTATCTGTTCGACATTGATGGAACGTTGTTGCTCTCCCGCGACCGCATCCATCGCTACGCTTTGCACCGGGCGATGCTCGAGGTCTATGGGCTTGAGACCACGATTGATGGGATCGCCTACCACGGCAAGACCGACCCAGGAATTTTGCGAGCTGCTCTGGAACGGGGCGGGATCGACCCGGAAGCGATCGACCGCGGGATGACGGTGGCGCTCGAAGTCATGCGGCGCGATGCCGCCGAAAAAGCAAATCTCTTCAATCCCGATGTGTTGCCCGGAGTCCCGGAAGTACTCGAACTTCTGCGGAGCACGGGGAAGTTGCTGGGTGTATCGTCCGGGAATCTGGAATCCATCGGATGGCTCAAGTTGAAGGCGGCGGGACTGCGGGAATTCTTCGAATTTGGCTGCTTCGCCGACGAGTGTGAGCTGAGAGAGCACATCTTCCAGAAGGCCACTGGGGAGGTTCACCGCCGCCTCGGCCAAACTGCGGCCGTTTGCTTTGTTGGAGATACGCCAGACGATGTCCGTGCTGCGCGAGGCGCTGGCGGGCAGGTGATCGCGGTCGGTACGGGGATTTTCAAGGTTGAGGAGCTGGGCGCGCTCGGACCGGACGCCACGGTTGCCTCTTGCGCCGCTCTGCTGACGCTTTGACCCCTGGAAAACGGCACTCCTCTCCCCTTAAAACCAAGGTACTAAGCCTGCAAGAATCCAGCTTTTTGGCGTTCTAATCCCGGATACAATCGAAAGCGATGAAGGTCCGGCGATCCATTGGCACGTTATTGATAGCTTCGACGTTGTGGGCGGCCGACCAGCCACCGACGGCGCCGGTCAGCTGTGTCAGTGGTGTTCCGGGTAGTCCGGCGTGTGTCGTTACTGCTGAGTCCCGCAAGGAGGCGAAACGGGCCTTCGCACGCGGCGTAAAGCTGGAAAAAGCGAAGCGGCTCGAGGAAGCTCTGCCGGAGCTCGAGAAAGCCGCAGACCTGGTCCCGCAAGACATTCAGTACGTAACCCTGCGCGAAATGGTCCGGCAGGAATTGGTGTATGAACATACTCAACGTGGCAACGATGCCCTGGCCAACGGCCAGCAGGTGCAGGCGATGGGGGAGTTCCGTTCGGCACTCCACCTCGATCCCACGAGCGATTTCGCCCGGCAGCGCTTGACCGACTCGCTTGGGCCCTCTGCCCCGCAGGTTCGGCAGCCTCCGCGAGTGGTGGCGGAATCAAACGTGATTCGGCTTGTTCCCAAGGACCAGCTCCAGAGTTTTCATTTCCGGGGAGACTCGCGGACGTTGCTGACCCAGATCGCAAATGCTTACGGGATCGTGGCGACTTTCGACGATTCGGTCTCAAGCCGGCAGCTGCGCTTCGATCTGGAGGATGTTGACTTTTACACGGCCATGCGCCTGGCCGGCATTGTGACCAAGACGTTCTGGTCGCCGCTCGAAGAAAAGCAAGTTCTAGTTGCAGCTGAGTCCGCCGAGAATCACCGTCTGTTCGACCGCATGGGCATGCGGACCTTCTATGTCCCCGATGCCAGCACGCCAACCGAGCTGACCGATCTGGTTAACGTGCTGCGCACCCTGTTCGAGCTGAAGTTCGTCACCTCGGAGCCCCAAAACAGCACCATCGTTGTTCGCGCACCGGTGAACGTGCTGGAACCCGCCAGCCGCTTCATGGAGGAACTGGGATCAGGTCATCCGGAAGTGCTGTTGGATGTCCGCGTGTTTGAGGTCAGCCGCACGCTGGTCTACAATTTCGGCCTGCATGTACCGAACCAGTTCAATTTGTACAACATTCCGGTGGCGGCCCTGGGCTTCACATTGGCGGGCGGGCAGAGTATTCAGGATGTGATTAACCAGTTGATCGCCAGCGGGGGCATCAACCAGGCCAACACGTCCGCCATTTCGGCCTTGCTGGCCCAGATCGGGGGCAACGCGAGCTCGATCTTCAGCCAGCCCTTGGCAACGTTCGGAAATGGCCTGACCCTGATGGGTGTCAGCCTGGGGACGCTCAGCGCCACGCTCTCGATGACTGAAGGCAACTTGCGCTCGCTGCAGCACGTAACCCTGCGAGCCGCCCAGGGCAAAGATGCAACGATAAACCTGGGAACGCGCTATCCGATTGTCAATGCGACCTTCGCTCCAATTTTCAATACTTCCGCGATTTCGTCGGCCATCCAGAACAACTCCTTTCTCGCTCCAATCCCCTCGTTCACGTATGAAGACCTGGGAATGACCTTGAAAGTGAAACCCTACATTCATGGCGAGTCCGATGTCAGCCTGACCGTCGACATGAAGGTGCGATCGCTCAGCGGGGCGAGCGTGAACGGTCAGCCGATTCTCGGAAATCGCGAGTATACAGGCAGCATCAATGTGAAGAACGAGCAGGCCGCGGTGGTTGCCGGAGAAATCAGTTCGACCGAACAACGCAGCCTGGGCGGCATTCCGGGAATCAGTCAGATTCCTGTGCTCGGCCGCGTGGCAAGCACCAACACCAAAGAGAAAGACTCGGACGAGTTTCTGGTGGTCATCACGCCGCACATCATCAGCCTCGCGGAGGCGCCGGACTCGATGATCTGGATGACCGGATTGAAGTAGTCCCAGCAGGCTTCACTGTTTTGCGGCGAACTCGACCAGACCCTTCAGGATTTCCATCGGCACCTGTGCCACGTTGCCGATGCGGCGGCCGTTGATGAACAGCGTCGGCGTTCCTGCCACGCCCACCGCTTGGCCAAGGGCAATGGACTGATCGACGCGGGTCTTGGTGTCGGGCTTAACCGCGCAGGCCGCCATATCCGCGCCTTTCACTCCCGACTTATCGGCGACCGCGGTGAGCTTCTCGTCCGCGTTGGACTCCGTGATATTGGCTTGCTCGGCGTAAGTACCCTCGACGAACTTCCAGAAAGCGTCATTGGAAGTGCGGCCTATGCAATCGGCGTATCCGGCTGCCTTGGCGGCCCAATTGTGCATCGGCAAGGGGAACTGCTGAAAGACGAAACGAGCGTTCGGCTCCTCTGCCAGCAACTTTTCAATCGTGGGCTGAGCTTCTTTGCAATGCGGGCACTGGAGATCACTGAATTCGACGATCGTGGCGGTCGCTTTCGCCGGACCCTTCGAGGCGCCATTCGCCCCCTTAAGCAATGCCTCGTGAGCAGGGGCATAGGGTTTGGCGCCAAACGGGAGGATTTCGCCGGTCATCGCGTGTTTGCCGTCAGCCGTCACATAGAGAGTCATCGCGCTTTGGCCCTGCGAGTTTGTGACAACGACGCTCACTTCGGCCAGTCCCTGCGCAACCGAGGGCTTGATCGAGGCGACCTTCCAAGTAATGGTCGAGTCATAGCCGAACGTCTGTTGCATGAAGGCGTTGACGGTATCTTCCGTGGGCAGAGTCCCGGAGGATTTTTCCTGGGAGACGCCGGTGGTGGCAACCAGCAGGAGCAACATTGCAAGAGTCAGTGAGCGAGACATGCTTTCCTTTCAGACTTAGGATCTAGGTATTGTTCAACACGGAGATTGCTCGCGCAAGGAGCGCTATTCCTCCGACCTGGCGGCGATCGGGAACCGGCGTCCGTACCCGAAAGCCTTGGCGGAAATCTTGATGCCGGGAGCCGCCTGCTGGCGCTTGTACTCGGCGCGGTCGACCAGGCGGATCACGCGTTTGACGAGTTCCGGGTCGAAGCCCCGGACTTGCGCAATCTGCGTCGCGGAACGGGAGTCCTCGACATAGTCCTCCAGAATGGCATCGAGCACGTCGTAGGGGGGCAGGCTGTCACTGTCCTTCTGGTCGGGCCGCAATTCGGCCGAGGGCGGCTTGTCGAGGCTGGCTTGCGGAATGATCTCGCGGCGCGAATTTACGTAGTGGCTGATCCTGTAGACCAGGGTCTTCGGAACATCCGAGATCACGGCCAGTCCCCCGACCATATCGCCGTAAAGGGTGCAGTATCCTACCCCAAGTTCGCTCTTGTTCCCGGTGGAGAGCACGATGGCGTTGAACTTGTTCGAGAGCGCCATCAGCAGCGTACCCCGGGTGCGTGCCTGAATGTTTTCTTCGGTTACGTCTTCCTTCAGGCCGGCGAACACCCCGCTTAAGGTCTGCCTGTAGGAATTGCATATCTCGGTAATGGAAAGGAGTTCGAAGCGGATGCCGAGGTTGGCGGCCAAGGAGCGGGCGTCTGCAATCGAGCCGGGGGAGGAATAGGGCCCGGGCATGCCCACTCCGATCACGTTCTCAGGACCAACCGCCTCGGCCGCAATGGCCGCCGTGAGCGCGGAGTCGATACCGCCACTGAGACCGATGACGACTTTTGTAAACCCGCACTTCCGGACATAATCGCGAGTCCCGAGGACCAGCGCGGCGAACGCGCTCGCCTCCTCGCCTTCGATCTGGGCGTGAAGCTCCCCTTCGAGGGTCGTGGAGTCGAAGTACACGATGTCTTCCTCGAAGGACTTGCCCTGCGCGATGACTTTGCCTTCGCGGTTCAACACCAGGCTGGAACCATCGAACAAGAGGCTGTCGTTTCCCCCTATCTGGTTGACCATGACAACGGGAATTCTGTCGTTGCGCGCGATGGTGGCGAGCATGTCGCGGCGCAGCTCGCGCTTGCCCAGCCAGAAGGGCGATGCGGAGATGTTGAGAAGGAAATTCCCCCCGGCCTTCACCAACGCATCGATGGGATCAACTCCGTACAGGCGCTTGTTCCAGAAATCTTTGTCATTCCAGGCGTCTTCGCAGATGGTAAGGGCCATGCGGTTCCCGCAGAAGTCGAACAGATCCTGGGAGCGGGCGGGCGCGAAGTTGCGCATTTCGTCGAACACGTCATAGGTAGGCAGCAGCATCTTCGACTGCAGGAAGGCCAGTCTGCCGTCCTTGAGCAGGGCCGCAGAGTTCATCACGGACTTTCCGGTCTCGGCGTGAGCGGCGGTTACCAGTCCGCAAATCACGGCAATACCGTTGGTCTCGGAGGCGATGCGATCGACCGTTTCGCGGTTCCTGGCGACAAACGTGGGCCGCTCCACCAGGTCGCGGGGGGGATAGCCGCACACGGAAAGCTCGGGGAAAAGGATCAGCCCAGCGCCGGCCGTCCGGGCCTGGCGAGCATGCTCGATCATCTTGGCGGCATTGCCAGAGAAGTCCCCCACCGTTGGATTGATCTGGCCGAGAGCGATCTTCACGGTTCCAGTCTAAAGCCCGGCAGGGACTGCCGCCAAGTTCACGGGGAAAGCGCAGCGGAGGAGGGTTCGTTAGTTGGGGCCACTGCTTGGACTCGGGCTATTGACTGGGGGTGGAGGAGCGGGACGGTCCGCTCCTTCGGGGGCGTTCTTGTCGGTTTCTTCTCCGGGACGATGCAAGGTGGGTGCCGCGGCTGGACGGGTTGGTTCCGCTTCTTGGGCGACTTTGGTCACTGGCTGGACGTCAACCTCTTTGTCGGTCTTGACGAGTTTCTTCCCGTCCACCTTCATGACCTCGAGACGGACGACTTCGTCCGCCATGAAGCGCACGAACTCGACGTCCTGGGGTGGATCGCCATAAATCCATTCTTCGAATTCTGCTTCCCCGTCGCGCTCTCGGACTTTCTTGGGCGGCCGGCCCTTGGCGTAAGTCACCATTTCGTGATTCATTCCAACCAATACCTGGTGATTCAGGATCGCTTCCTTCACTTTGGGGGGTACCGTCTCGAGATAGGCTTCCTGCACCGACTTCGACTCGAAATCGAGTACCGGGCGAAGCAGCCCCTTGAGGTCACGACCAGTCATTTCAGGGACATATTTGTCGAAGTACACGTCGACAAAGGAACCACGGGCGTTGGCATTCTCATCGGAGGGAGCGATGGGTGCAGTGCCCCCATTCCCTCCGACGCTGATGCGCTGGTACCACTTTGATTTCCGGATGGGACCGCCGTTGATTTCGACGTGGATGTAGTTGTCCTTGAAGATGACTGCGCTGATGCGGGCGGCGTCGCCCGACTTGGCGGCCGGCCCCCACATGGCCAGAGCCTGTTGCAGCTCCGTGCCACTTGGGCTGACGACTCCAGCCTTCAATTTTAGACCCTCGCGCCCCATGGGAAAAGGTGCGCGCACGTAGACCAGTTCGGCGGTCAGCAGTTGAACCAACTGGACGCGGGTTAGCTTCGAGATCTTGGGCGCTTGGGAAAAATCAGGGGTGGGATCTTTATCGCCCGCGGACGAGGCAGTCACCAGGGCAGCCACCGAAACGAACGCAACCATCATGCGGCTGAACTTCATCGGGCCCCCCAGCGTACCTCCATTATAGACCGATTCGGCGCGGCCACAACCAGCGGGAAAAGCCGTCTACGAGGCGAAGCGCAGCCCGTCGCGGGCCAGTTGCAAGGGGAGTACACGCCCGCCGTTGTCGCCAATTACAGTCGCGACCCGGCTGGCCGCTCCCTTCTCGACCAGAAAGATCACACAGCCACCGCCGCCGGCGCCGCAGACTTTCGCGGCCAGACCTCCGTGCTTTCCCGCCACTGTGATGAGTTTGTCGATGAGAGGGGTTGTGATGCCGGGCGCGTTGCTTCGGCGCAGCCTCCACTCATCCCGGAGCAAGCGAGCGACTTCGTCCCATTGCGTGTGCATTATGGCTTGGTACATAGCGCGAGCGATCTCCGAGATTCGCTCGAAATTGCGGTGCACCCGTTTGTCCCCGTTGATGTGCGCCTTGAAAACTTCCCAGTTGTTTATCCCGGATTGCCGAGGTGCGCCGGTGTAGGCCAGCACAAAACGGGACTCGATCTCCTCCGGGGAAACCGGGACCGACTCGCGGTGAATGCCGTCGGCGTTAAGGTGGATGGCACTGACTCCGCCGTAGAGCGCCGGATAGTAATCCTGGCAGCCGGTGGGGACATTGATGATCTGGGCCTCGATGTTCTGGGCGATGACGCGCATCTGCTCGAGGGTGAGGTTGCGATCCGTGAAGCGTGCCAGGGCCGCCGTAGTGGCGATCATCAGGGCGGACGACCCGGAAATGCCGGCACCCGCCGGCGATTCCGAGTCGGTTTCCACCAGCAGGCCTTCCTTTGGCGCAAAAAACTGGAGCAGCCGCGCTGCCAGCGGCAGGCGGAAACGGCGAGCGTGCCTCAGTTCGTCGAAGCTGGCAAAACTCTCCTCCCGGCGCGTGTCGAGGGAACGCAGTTGGATTTTTCGTCCTTTCAGCGGCGTAATGCGGCAACTGGTTAGGATGTTCACCGCGAAGTTGAGCGTTAATGCCCCTGGGTGAAACAAGTACAACGGCCACAGGTCGATGGTGCCGCCGGCGAGATCGGCGCGGCACGGGGCCAGGGAAAGGATGGTGCCCTGTCTCTCAAAGCTGCGGGAAGACTCCATGCACAGGTTGTACCACGTGCGGAGGTGTGCTCAGCGCGTAGAACCCAGACGATAACGGCCGCTTTGCGCGGCTTCCAATGTGAGGGTGACAGCCAGGGGCGGGTAGTGCGAAGGAGGTTACCTTGGTTACGGCGTGGCACGTGAAAGGCTTGCCCCATGCGGATTTTAGCGCCTAAGGTATACGATCTATCGTTGACAACGAGCTCCATTTATCAGAAACTCGCGGGAAGGAATTTTTCTGGCCGTTTCGTCAATCAATTCACCACTCTGGCCGTTCGCTACTAGGAGTTTTGCGCATGGCTGATCCATGGGTTAGGCCTACCTCCCCAGGTCCCCCGGATCCTGGTGTTCCCTCTTGGCCCGAAGACGAATCACGTTCCAGCCAAGGCCCCTCTCCGGACGACTACCTTCTCATTGACCGCTTGCGGGAAGACGCCCTGCAGGGACGAATGGATTTGGACAGCATTCTGTCCGAAGCCACCCATGCGGCGCGCTATTTTACCGACGCCACCGGAGCGGCCCTTGCGCTCTGGAGCCAGGGAGTCGTGATCTGCCGGGCACGATCGGGCGACACCGCGCCTCCGCTGGGTTCAAAACTGGATGTGGAGTCGGGCATCTCCGGCGAATGTCTGCGGAGTGGACGATCGAAACGTTGCAACGACACGCTGACCGATCCCTTGGTCGACGCTCAGGTTTGCCAGGAACTCGGCATTCGTTCGCTTGCGGGTGTTCCTCTGCGCGGGGAGCACGGCGTAGTCGGCATCCTGGAAGTGTTTTCGGATCGGCCCTATGCCTTTTCTGATGCCCACATCACCCTGCTGAAACAGCTGGCGCAGATTGCGGTTACTGGGCGCTCCCGATCCGTCCCTCCAGTCGCTGCTCCCGCACTCAAACGGACTCCCGAGACCCAGGTCGCCCGCGCGGCGCAACCGGCGCAAGTGCGTGCCGCACGAAGTCTCAAGCCTCCGTTCAAGCTGCTGGTTGCCCGGATGAAAGGAGAGGAAGGCCAGCCTCTGCGCCTGGCCGCCGCCGGCGTCTTGCTGGTCCTGGTGGTGGGAGGCTTTTGGTGGATGTCGGCGCGTGGTCACAAGGGTTCAAATCCCCCACAATCGGTGCAGGCGGCGAGCGGCAGCCCGACTGTCGTGACCGCCAGTCCGCCCATTGAGACCAGCCTCGACGTCAGTCCGACGTTTGGAAACGGGGGGCGGCGGTCGTCGGCGTCCCGCTCCAAGCCGTCTCCTGATATTGCTGCGCGCGACTTGGTTCGCCGAGCCTCAAACTCCGTCGTCACGAGTCGTAGCGCTGCGGCCGGGGAGGAGAAACCCCTGATCAGCGTCGCGACTCCTTCAAGCAACCCCGGCGAGGATGTTCCCGCACCCGAATCGGCGGAACTGATCCCGGGAACGTCCGGTGTCTCGCAGGTACCCCAAGGTGTGCTGAGCACCCAGCACGATCTGCCCACGGTGGCATTGCGGATGTCGCAGGGCGTGACGGGGGGAGCCCTGACCCATCGCGTATCCCCAACCTATCCGCAGCAGGCGCGCTTGCTGCGTATTGAGGGCGCCGTGCAGCTCGACGCTATCGTTGGCGAGGACGGGAACGTCCACGACGTGCAGGTGGTGAAGGGGGATCGCATTCTTGCCGGAGCGGCGGTGGTGGCGGTGCAGCAGTGGCGCTATCAGCCGTTCGCGCTGAATGGAAAACCGGTTCCCATGCACACCCAGGTCACCATCCAGTTCAAGTTGCCCTGAGTGGAGGAACCAACGTCGCAGATCCGCAGGGCGCGGGAGCAGTGTGGCGTGGGAACGGTTCACTACGCCAGGTTGAGCACCTGCTTGACCGAACCTCGCGACTTCTGAATCTTTTCCTGCAATAGCGTAATTGCGTAGATCAACTGCTCGGGGCGCGGCGGACAGCCCGGGACGTAGACATCCACCGGGATGACCTGATTCACGCTCTGCACCAGTGCATAGTTGTTGAAAACTCCGCCCGAAGTGGCGCAGGCACCCATGGAGATCACCCACTTAGGCTCGGGCATCTGCTCCCAAAGCTGACGAATGACCGGCGCCATTTTGTTGGAGACGCGGCCGGCGATGATCATTAGGTCGGACTGGCGCGGGGACGGCCGAAAGACTTCGGCGCCAAACCGCGCAATATCAAACCGCGACGCACCCATGGACATCATTTCGATCGCGCAGCAGGCCAGGCCAAAAGTCATCGGCCAGATCGAACTCTTGCGCATCCAGTTGACGGCCGAGTCGAGCGTGGTCAGCACCAGCCCTTCCGGGGTGGAGTTCCCGTAGGTCAGGTCCCGGACCACTTTCTTACCATTTTCCACGGTGACGTAAGGGCCGTAGTTAAGTTCGCCGCTCATGACACTATTCTAAACCACGGGCCGCACAGCGGGGATGCTGAGGGCTGGCCCCCAGGCCTGAGCGCATTTGTCACGTTGCCCGGCGGGTGTGAGGTTTCCTTCCGTCAGCCCTACGGGTTCAGTACCACCTTGCCAAACATAAGGCTCTTTTCCAGGTATTCGTGCGCGGCACGGATTTCCCGCAAGGGAAAGGTCGAATCCACCACTGGTTTCAGCTTGCCGGCAAACACGTGCTTCAGAACTTCTCGGAGTTCTCCCATCGTCCCCATATAGGAACCCAGCACGGCCAATTGCCGGGAGAACAGAAACCGCAGATCGATGTGGGCATCAAACCCTGTGGTCGCCCCGCAGGTGACGAGTGTTCCGCCCGGCTTCAGCGCTTTCAAGCTTTCGTTCCAAGTAGCGGTGCCGACGTGCTCGATCACGATGTCCACTCCGACCTTGCCCGTGAGCTTACGCGCTTCGTCGCCGATCTTCTGCTGGTAGTGGTTGATCACGTAGTCTGCGCCCAACGCGAGCGCCTTTTGGGCCTTGCGCTCATCCCCGGCGGTTGTGATCACGGTGGCGTTGAAGAGCTTTGCAATCTGGATGGCAGCGATACCCACGCCCGAATTCGCACCCAGTACCAATACCGTTTGCCCGGGACGAATTGCCGCCCGCCCGGTCAGCATGTGAAATGCCGTCACAAAGACCAGTGGGACGCTGGCAGCTTCGTTGAAGCCAAGGCTGTCGGGTATCGGAAGGATGTTCGCCGGCGGCACGGCGATCAGTTCGCAGTTACCGCCGTCGACCCCATTGCCCAGAACCGTGAACTCCCGGCACATGTTCTGGCGGCCAGCCAGGCATTGCTCGCAGTGATTACAGAAATGCATCGGAGCCAGCAGGACGCGTTGTCCGGATTGAAGATCGGTGATGTACTCACCGACCTCCACGATCTCGCCGGCGATGTCGCTGCCCAGAATGTGCGGCAGCTTCACCCCGGGCAATCCGTTGCGGACCCACAGGTCCAGATGGTTCAAGGCACACGCCTTCACCCGAACCAGCACCTGATCTTTCCGCGGTTTCGGGTCGGGCACGTCTTCGTAGCGAAGAACTTCGGGACCACCGAATTCGTGAATGACGGCGGCTTTCATCGGGGCGCTCCTGAGTTGGCGGGAACGAAGATATGTGCTCAAGCTAGCACATCCGTCGTCATCTCTCAGCCTTTGAGTCGCGCGCTGCGACAGGTTTGACTTGTGCTTGGAAAGACCGAATAATCAGCGCGATGGACATCTACGAGGAGATCGTGAAGTTGCGGCGTGAGGGACGCCGCGGCGCAGTTGCGACCATCGTCAACGTGCGCGGTTCGGTCCCCTCGTTCGAGACGGCGAAGATGCTGGTGCGCGATGACGGCTCGATCGTCGGCACCATTGGTGGGGGCTGCGTTGAAGCCGATGTCTGGCAGGCGGCTCGACAGGTGATGGAGGAAGAAAAACCGCGGACCCTGACTTTCAACCTGAATCAGAATCCCAAGTACGACACCGGACTGGTCTGCGGTGGCACGCTGGATGTTTTCATCGAACCGGTCCTGCCTCGCGCATTACTTTATGTATTCGGCGCAGGCCACGTATCTGTAAGTCTTTATAAAGTAGCGCAAAGCGCAGCCTTCGACGTGATCGTGATCGACGACCGCGATGCCTACGCGAATCGCCAGCGTTTTCCGGAAGCCCAGCAGGTGATCGCGGAGGATTTCGACCAGGCGATGGCCAAGCTTTCGCCGACCGAGTCGGCCTACATCGTGATCGTGACGCGCGGCCACCGGGACGATATGCGGGTGCTGCGCTGGGCGGTCCAGACCAAGGCCAGGTATATCGGCATGATCGGGTCCAAGCGAAAAACGATTGCGATCTTCCGCGAGCTGGAGCGGGAAGGCTTGTCCGCGACGCTTTTTGAACGGGTTCACGCTCCGATCGGACTGGATATTGGGGCCATCACTCCGGAAGAAATTGCTATCTCGATTACGGCCGAGCTGATCGCTGTGCGTCGCAATGTGGAACGGCAGCTCCCGCACATGAGCTGGTTTCATCGCCAAAAGTCCGGGCTCGAAGAGTCGCAGCCCGCCCTCGATGTCGAAGAAGATCCCAAGGACCGAGTCTAACCGTCCTCGCTACGAAGTTGCCTTTCTGCTATCTTCGCGGGATGAGCCGGGCCTTGAGTCTGTGTGGCGTGATTCTGGCCGCCGGAGAATCGAGCAGGATGGGCACGGACAAGGCGCTCTTGCCTTGGCCGCCGGTGGTTCCCGGTCAGGTTCCCGTCGCAACCTTTCTTTCCGGTGCGATCGAGTCGCTGGCGATGTCCACCGACCTGACCATTGTGGTCGCGGGCAAAAACCAATCCTTCGTGGCCCCCATCGCTTATGCCAACGGAGCTGGGGTGGTCGTCAACCCGGCTCCGGAGCGCGGCCAGTTCAGTTCCCTGCAGATCGGATTGCGGGAGGTGCTGAACCGGGGCCGGGACGCGGCCATGGTGACCTTGGTGGACCGGCCACCTGTGGGCGCCAGAACGGTTGGGAGGTTGCGAGACGCATTCGCCGAAGCCAGCGCTCGCTACCGGTGGGTTGTGGTGCCGGAGTACGCGGGCAAACACGGTCACCCCATCGTACTGGCACGTGAAATGATCGAAGCCTTCCTCAGGGCGCCGGCAACGGCCTCGGCGCGCGACATCGAGCATCAGAACCAGGAGCACATCGAGTACGTCGAGGTAGACGATCCGCTGGTGGTGGTCAACATCAACACTCCAGAAGAATATGCCGCCCTGCAAAGCATCGTGCCGTTACTCCGCGACTGAACGACATTCGTTACAATTTCAGCTTCTGTGACGACCGGGCGCAGGCGTTGTGTACGTCGTGTGCAGGAACTCTTTGTGTCAGTACCTTAGAGAGAGGCGAAACATTGTCCACATTTATGGCTACCGATCGCGCGAACGGATTTATCGATTCGACTCTTCGCCTGGACCCTCAACTAGCCGTTTTTGACTGTGACGGAACGCTTTGGTCTGGAGATGCCGGCGAGCAATTTTTCGCCTGGGAACAGGCCGATGAACTAGTTCCCGACGAGGTTACGCGCTCGATGCAAGCCCGCTACGCCGACTACAAGGCCGGCAAGGTGGCCGAGGAAATCATGTGCGGCGAAATGGTCACCATGCACAAGGGCATGATCGAGGCTGACGTGCAGCGCGCGGCGACCCGGTTTTTCGACCAAACCTTTGTCGACAACATCTTTCCCGAAATGCGGGAACTGGTGCGGCGGCTGCAGGCCCAGGGTTGTGATGTGTGGGCGGTGTCATCCACCAACGAGTGGGTGATCCGGGCGGGCATGCGCCACTTCGGGATTGCACGAGATCACGTTCTGGCTGCCGCAGTGGCGATCGACGGCAGGAAAGTCACGGATCGGTTAGTGCGCGTACCGAGCGGAGAGGGCAAACCGAAGGCGATCCGCGAGGCGGTGAAGCGCGATCCCGATGCGGCCTTCGGAAATTCGCGCTGGGATATCGATATGCTCGCGATCGCCCGGCACCCCTTCGCGGTCAATCCCAACGCGGACCTCGAGGAAGCAGCACGCCGGCGAGGGTGGAACATTTACTTTCCCGACGGGACGCGCCTGTGACTGGCTTCGACTCGGTCCAGTTGTAATTCGTTTGGAAGCGAATCGTAAGTCTGTGTTCACCTGGCGTGGTTCATCCCGATTTCCTGCTTGACCGGCCAGTCCTACCTGACCTATGTTCATAGGAAATTCGGGTCCATGCGACCTCTCTCCCTCAAAGAACGCCACTTGCAGACCTGTGGGAAAAATCGTCGGTTGGGGAGGCCTTAATGGCCAGTTGGAGTTCTTGGGGCGAACCAGAACGATACTGCTGGGTCGTGATCTGCAAGAATCACAAGTTTCACAAGCAACAGAATCTCTTTAGCGGCCACAAGATTCCCCTGGGCGAGACCGACGCATTTGCGCCGCCACCAGCGCTCGATTTCCGCCTGAGCGTCCGCTGTGATGAATGTGGACAGGAGTGTCTCTACGATCCCGAAGAGTTGGTAAGGTTCCAGATGGAGCTCGCTGTGGACTTCAAACCACACCCGTTGTTCTCCTGAGTTCGTACTCGGAACGGCGCTGACGCGGTCGCGCTGGTCCTCGCGCCTTAAGTTTCCTGGCGGTCCGACTGGGTAAGCTTCTTAAGCAGTGCGGCGAGCGCGTCCATCGCCAGATGGGTGGCGTGGGTAGAGGCTTCCGGCAACTCGCCCAAGCTTTCGATCAGGTCTTCCCTGCGCAGTTTGCGGGCCTCCTCGAACGTTTTTCCACGCACCCACTCCGCCAGCGCTGACGCACAGGCCATGGCTGGCACACAGCCCTTAGCCAGAAAACCGATTTCTGTGATGCGTCCGGCGTCAGTCTTAGCGCTCAACTGGAGAACGTCTCCACAGGCGGGGTTCTCCATCTGAATTACTGCGTCTGCGCCTTCGACGGCTCCCGGATTCCGCGGATTCTGGAAGTGGTCGAGCACCTGGGGGGAGTACATTGCTCACATTCTAAATGCATGAGCACAAGCACACGTTTTCGGCCCGAGTCGGCCCGAACCTAAAACCGCCGCCATCTGGTTCCGTTCGGCGGCACCTCCAGTTAAGATGAACTCGGCCCCTTGCCGGATGAGTTCCAACTACACCCCAAGACGTGTCGTAAGCCTGCAGCCCAGTGCAACAGTCATTCTGGATGCGATTGGGCAACTGGAGCGGCTGGTCGCGTGCACGAAGTACTGCGTGGATGTATGCCCGGAAGTGGGATCAGGACGCGTCATCCTGGAGGATTCCTGGACGGCCAAAGCCGACCAGATCGTCGGGGCCCGCCCGGACCTGGTCATTGCAGCCGTTCCCTACCAGGAGAAGGCGGTGGCGGAGATCCTCAAGGCAGGCACCCGGTTTCTCGGCCTGGCTCCCAGGTCACTGGCCGACATCTTTACCGACATACGCATCATCGCAGGCGTCATGGGAGTGCCGGACCGGGGGGAAACCGTCGTAGACGCGATGCGGGCAGAAATCGAGCGTACGCGCGATCAGACAAGGAGCATGTCGCGACCGCGGGTCTTCTGCGAGGAATGGGGTAAGCCCCTGATGGCTTCGCAACGATGGGTGGCAGAGCTTGTGGATGCCGCCGGAGGCAGCTTCGTGGGGACACCTGGAGCGCAGTGCTCTCCTGACGATGTGGCCGCTCGAAATCCCGAGGTGTTGATCGCGGCCTGGTGCGGCGCGGGCGACCGAGTTCCTCTGCAGAAGATTGTCCGCGACCGAGGGTGGTCCGGCCTTCGTGCTGTGACCCAGAATCGCGTGTACTGCGTGCGTGACGAATTCCTCAATACTCCCGCGCCCACTCTCCTTTTCGGGTTGAAAGCTCTAGCCGCCGCCCTTCACCCGGAATTGTTTCCCCGGATCGAAGGCTTACGTTGTATCAGCGACGTACCTTCCGAGACACGCGCTCAGAATGCGCGTGTCGTTTAAAATTGCAGCATGGAAGTTTCGGCCCCGATGGAGGAAGTAAAGGCAGAAATTGGGCGTTTGGCAGCTTCAGCAACAACGGCCCAGAAATTCATGTCCGAACTGGTCGCGCTGCTGCACAAGCGCATGTTGAAGTACAACTGGGTTGGGTTTTACATGTTGGAGTACGGTACCCATCCGCCGGTTCTAGTGCTCGGACCATTTCAAGGCGCGATGACGCCGCACACGCGGATTCCCCTGAACCAGGGAGTCTGTGGAGCCGCTGCTTCGACGGGAAAGACGATCGTCGTCGACGACGTCTCCAAGGATCCCCGTTACCTCGCCTGTTCCCTCGAAACCAAGTCGGAAATTGTGGTGCCCGTGTTTGTGCACGGCAAAGTGGTTGGTGAACTCGACATCGACAGCCATTTTCCGGCTGCATTCACGGCGACGGATCAGCAGTTTGTCGAATATTGCGCCACGCTCGTCAGCCAGATGCTGGAAAGTTCCCCGGTATGAGAGTAGAGAAAGGAAAAGTGCGTGCCCCTGAAATCGGGCGCCTATGGCTGAATTCTTCGCCACTCAGCTTCCGCCAGTTGCGTGGGCGGGTCGTGCTGGTCGACTTCTGGGATTACACCTGCGTCAACTGCATCCGAACCCTGCCCTATGTCCAGGCGTGGCATGAACGGTATGGCGGCAAAGGACTCACGGTAGTTGGAGTGCACACGCCGGAATTCACGTTTGCGCAATACGAGTCGAACGTGGAGAGAGGAATTCGCGAGTTCGGATTGACCTATCCCGTGGTCATCGACAGCGACCGCGAAATCTGGAAGGCATTTGCGAATCGTTACTGGCCGACCAAGTATTTGCTCGATAAGGAAGGCTACCTGCGCTACGCGCACTTCGGCGAAGGGGCTTACCGGGAGACCGAAGAAGCGATTCGGGAGTTGCTGCGCGAGATAAATCCTGCCTTGGCGTTCCCGCCTTTAATGGATCCGGTGCGGGCGGAAGATGGTCCGGGCGCGGTTTGCTACCCGCCGAGCGCGGAGCTCTACCTGGGCCACGCTCGCGGACGTATCGGCAACGAAGGGGGATTCAAGGCCGACTCGATCGCAGACTATTCCCTGCCCGAAGAACTCCAGGAAAACTGCTTCTATGCCAAGGGCCGGTGGGCGTCTACGGCGGAATACATGGAGTCCACAGGCGAGGGCGAGCATACCATCGTGTTGAAATACGAAGGAGCCGGGGTGAACCTGGTGATAGCCGCACCCCGGGGTAGTTCGTGCGAGGTCGTGATCCGCCAGGACGGTAAACCTCTGAGCCGGTCCCAGAAGACCGCGGACACTGGTTTTCGCACCGTCGGCGGGAATGAGGAGAGTCGCATCACCGTACAGCAGGCCCGTATGTACTCCCTCGTCGATAACCACGATTTCGGAAGCCACGTGCTCGAGTTGCGTTGTCCATCCGGCGTGGCGGTCTTCGCCTTCACCTTCACCAGCTGTGTGGACCCCTCGCAGGTGGCGGCTCCCGCCGCCGTCGAGTCCCGATGATGAAGCAGGTGGTAGCGGCCCTGATCGTAAAAGGCGGGAAGATCCTCATCTGCCAGCGAACCAAGCATCAGACCATGCCGCTCAAGTGGGAATTTCCCGGAGGCAAGATCGAAGAGGGCGAGCAGCCCCGCGATGCCCTGCGCCGCGAGCTGGAGGAAGAGCTGGGGATCGACGCGACGATTGGCGACGAAGTGGCCCGCATCCGGCACGAATACAGGAGTGGCAACTCGGTGGAGTTACGTTTCTATGTGGTTTACGAATTCCGGGGAGAGCTGGAGAATCGCATCTTCAAGGACATGCAATGGGTGGAGCGCAAGAACTTGCCATCCTTCGACTTTCTGGAAGCCGATCTGAAGCTCGTGGCCGACCTGGCGGCAGGGAAAACGCTCTAGAAAAAAGAAAAGGCATCAGGTTCGTGATGTCCTTTCACCAAGCTGTGCAAACTGCTCAGTTCTTTGAGCCGTCTTCCCGCTTGAGCACCGGATGGTCATCGTCGCTGTCACTCGGTTGCGAAGCCCGGCGCAAATCCGGGTGGCCTTCTTTGGAGTCGTCCAGCTTGCGGCGGTTTTCGATCTTGGCCAACCGACCCTTCACGTCTTGAAACTCGGAAGTGTCCACTTTGTACGAAGCCTGAGGAGGAAGCAGCTTCTCGATCTCCTCCTGCGACTTCTCGACCCGGTCCGGGGTCTGGGGATGGCTGTCGAAGGCTCGGGAGAGCGTGCCGGGCTTCTTCTTCTCCTGGGCTTCGATCTTTTCAAAGAACGCGGTGAAAGACTGCGGGTCGTAGCCGCTCTTGTACATGTACTGCACGCCGAGGTAGTCGGCCTCGGCCTCAAAGCTGCGGCTGAACTTCAGGAACGTCACGGGCAGGGCCAAACCGGCCGCTTCCTGGGCTGCCAGTCCACCGAGTCCAGGAGTCATGATGATCAAGGGAATCGTCGCCAGCTGAGCCAGGGTTCCTCGCGTCTGCTCGCGAGCGATGTGGCAGGCTGCCACATGGGCGATTTCGTGCGCCATGACCCCGGCCAATTCCGACTCGTTGTCGGCCGCCAGGATGAGCCCCGAGTTCACGTAGAAAAAGCCGCCGGGGAGCGCGAACGCGTTAATCGCGTCGGAGTCGATGACCTTGATGGTGAAGGGAACCTTGGAATCGGAATTCCTCACCAAGTTCTGCCCCACGCGGTTCACGTACTCGGTAACCACAGGGTCTTTGATCAATTTTGAGGTGGAGTCGACCTGCTCGGCATATTGCCGGCCCATATTGATCTGGCCTTCGACGCTGTACCAGTTTCCCACGCCTCGGCCGCAACCGACGTTGCGGTTGCCGATCGCATCCAGATCGTTGATGCTGCCGTCGTGCTTCAGCTTCGCCGGCTGGCTGGTAGAGGGTTCATCCCCGGGCGCAGCCGATGCCAGAGCGCTGCAGAACAGGAGGATTGAGATTAGGAGCCCGGTGGTGAACGGATGCTTCATGGCAGAGTACTCCTTGAATACACATCGCCCTTTTGGTTAGACGCACAAACTGCGACCAGGGTTACCCCGCATAGAAAGCACCCTTCGGGCTTGCCTCTAGTCTACGCCGATTGCCAAGTCCTTATCCAGATAACACCAAAGGCCTTAGCCGCTGCCGCGAAGGGTCCAGAACCAGGCGATGGTCAGGCCAATCATGATCACGGTGGTAGCCCAGGCGATCACGTTAAACAGCCGGGAGTTCACGTACTCGCCC
>Ga0210408_10000790_pt1 | contig 36035 bp, 32 predicted proteins | sample IncBWH4MmetaG_FD_155471 | JGI IMG/M metagenome (GOLD analysis project Ga0210408, IMG submission 155471) | Forest soil microbial communities from Barre Woods Harvard Forest LTER site, Petersham, Massachusetts, United States - Inc-BW-H-4-M | ecosystem: Environmental > Terrestrial > Soil >... | reverse complement strand
CAACAGTGGCGCTTCCCTGCCGTTTTCGGCGAAGCAGTTCTCCGCTCTGCTCTGCCGCTTCCTTCACCAGGAACCCCATCTTCGGATGCGAAGGCTCGAGGTCCGCTCGAATCCCGCGCCGCTGCAGTTCCTCTGACGTAGTCGGCCCAATCGAAGCCACGATCGCGCTGCCGAGCCCGCGCCGCATTTGCTCTTCCAGGTTCATCTCCGCCGCAATTTGAAAGAGGTGCGCAAGCTGCACGCTCGTCGTGAACATCACCACATCAATCTCGCCAGCCGCAAGCGCCTTCACCGCCGCCCGCAGTGGAGCAACGTCTTCTGGCAGCGCCCATTGATAAATGGGCACCTGAGTCACAACCGCGCCTCGCTCCCGCAGCCCGCTCAGCAATTCCGGATTGGATACGCCATATTCCTGCACCGCCACGCGCTTCCCGCGCACGCGCAATTCCTCCCGAGAAGGACCCGCCTCATCCAGCGCAGCTAACAGCTCCCGCCAGGTATTCGGTTCCGGAACGGTGATCGCCGGAGTCACGCCAAGTTCGCGCAGCACGGCAATCGGCTTCGGCCCGCGCGGCACCACAGTCACGCGTCGCAGCGCTGCCAGGTAGTCCTCGCGTTTGTAAGAAGTCTCCACAACGCCAAGCAGCGCCCGCGTCCCAACCCCAGTCAAAAAAATAACCATGTCGAACTCGCCCGCGAAGAGCCCCGCCGCAAACGCCAGCGCCTCTGTGTTCGACTCCAGCGGCACCTCGCGCATCGATGGCGCAACCACTGCTTCGCCGCCATAGTTGGCGATCAGTTTCGCCAACTCCGGTGCCCGCCTGCTCTCCAGCGCCAACACCCGCAATCCCTCAAATCCGCTCATAACATGGAATTGTCCACTAGAACCGCCCCTGCCGCCAGCTTCTCTTCCACATTCTAATCTCTGCTTTCTAGTTTTAAGTTTTTCCTTTCTCAGCCCACCTTCTCATCTAGCTTCTGTTTTCTACGGGGCTTGCTCTAGAAGGGATTTTGGCCTTATGTTCATCCTGCCGATATTTTTCCGGCAAAAGGGACCGCGATGCCAAAACTCCGCCATTCCAGGAAAATGTTCAGAGGTCTAATCGCAGTCGCCTTAATTGCAGCTGGGTGTTGGGCCAGCAAAAACTATGTTGGTTCAAAGAATGATCGAGACTCACTAGAGAAGACCAGTGCAGGCATTCTGGCCGCTTTTGCTCGCGGCGATGTACCAGCGATTCTTGCGTATCACCATCCTGAGGTGGTCAAAGCACTTAGCTATGAGAAACGCATCATTGGTCGCGACGCTTTGCAGGCGGATTTGGTCTCAACGCTTCAGCAATTCAGCCTGGAATGGAAAGAAAACCGGTTAGAGAGTCTCTTGGTTCAAGGCGACACCGCCGTTGAGCAGACCGTATTTGCAATCCAAGGTATTCCCAAAAACGGTGGCGCGCCTTTTTTGTTCAAAGGCCGTGCGCAGGTTGTCTACGTACGATACAAAAAGAGTCCCACGGGATGGGCTTCCATCCGCGAGATCATCCAGCCTGCTCCTTAGCCAGCGGCAATCGCCCGCTCTCGCGTTTGTAATAGAATCTCTTTGCTCCGTGCAATAGCACGATGCATCGTGCCCTTTCTTCGCTCTTCCAGTGTTAGTTTCCGCCTTCTAGTTTCTGCTTCCTAGTTTCCTTCTCCCCTCGGCTACACCGCCAAAATCAAATTCCAAAAAACCGTCCAACTCGGCTAACCGACCCAAACTCAAGCCTTTCATTCCGAGCAAGCAGGCCTACGCTCTTTCCCTTGCCTTGCAGTCAAATAAATTTCCCATGAGCCTCGAACCCAGAGCCGCCCAGTGCCGTTCGAGTCCCCTTTTGGAGCCCCTAGGTTCAAGCGCGAACTTCCGAGCGTTTCGCTGCCTCATTCGAATTGTCCCATTGACACGAAGACTGGCCTTTTTTCGCGCAATCGTGGCTGATCCGCGGAATTGTTAGTTTTTTCTAATTCTCGCTGACAGCCCTACGCGTTGGTTCCCGAATTGCAAACATAAGTAGTCAAGGAAATCTCTCTTCCTGCCGATAAAGAGAACGAGAAGGTGAAAACCGTTGAGTACCATTCCGACCCGGCTGAACAAGTACACGAACCAGCGGCGCAGCCAACGCGTCATGCTCGCGGTGAAAATTCTTGTTGGCGGCAACCGTCTCAATGGGGCGAGGTTCTCCGAGGAAACCGAAACGTCCGTGGTCAACACCCATGGCGCGCTGATCTCTCTCGGCGAGGAGGTCATAGTCGGCCAATCGCTCTCTATCCGTAACATCAAGTCTCAGGAAGAACTTCAAGCCCAGGTGGTGGACGTGGGCGCCGAACAAAAAGGGATATGCGAAGTGGGAATTGAGTTCCAGGAGCCCGCCCCGCGTTTCTGGCGTGTGGCCTTCCCTCCGGAGGACTGGAGCCCGCGGAGCCCCGAAGCCAAGCGCCGCACTGTCTCTACCTCGGTCACCCCACTAAAAACTGAACTGCCGAAGTGATCGCGCCGGATTTGTTGACGGCTTTGCTGCAGGAGCTTGGCTTGGTTATCAGGAGCGTCGTTGGAGAATCCCGACTGCGCGGCAGGGACGCAACTGCCAGGTCCCGATGTGTACATGCTGAGGTATTTCACCTCGTTTGCGACCACTGCCAGGACATCAAACTCAATGAGGTGCTAGACTGCAGGGTCAGCGCCCGAACTCCGCAAAGACAATCAACGCTCGCCGAAAGAAGAGGTCTTATGAACTACTACTCTTGCAAAGAATTGGCCGAGAGTTTCCGCACGGTGCGGAAAAATACCCTCATGATTGCGCAGGAGATTCCTGACGATAAATACGGCTTTCGACCGGTGCCCGATACCCGAAGCGTCGGTGAACTGCTCGCCCATCTCGCGCTGTCGCACAAATTTCAATACCAGATTCAAGCCACCGAACGAAGAACCACGCTTGTCGGCTTCGACTTTCCATTGCTCCTGAAACGGTTTGTCGCCGAAGAAAAAGAACCCCGCACCAAGGACCAGATCCTGGGCATGCTGCGCACCTCGGGCGAACAATGGGCAGGATTTTTGCACGGACTCACTGAGGATTTTCTCGCCGAGCAGGTGCAGATGCCCCCGGGTATGACTCCGGCCGCCAAGAGCCGCTTCGAAATGGTGCTTTCCGTCAAAGAACACGAAATGCATCACCGCGGCCAGCTTATGCTCATCGAGCGCCTGATCGGAATCGTCCCCCACATGACGCGTGAGATGCAGTCCCGTTTAGCCGCTGCCGCAAAGGGCTAACTTCGCCGCGCATCGACCAGGAAAATCCTGCGGTCCACTTAAGGTATTGGCCGGATTGTCCGACCTGGACCCTCCCGTTTAAGGTTCAGACCAGCCTTGAGTCGCGGGGTTCACTCCCTCAACCACGCGACCAATTCCACAGGGCCTTAGGAGCTCAGTGGCAGCCGCACTGTTGGGACCCCTCTATTCCAGAAGACTGATTTCGCGAATCAATACCAATGGGGAGGTCTGGATCTGCTGGCGATGCGAAGGAATCGAAGATGTTTCGCGCATTTGCGATCTGAGCGTAGGGGGATTGTTCCTCTCTACGCCAGTTCCTCTGCCCCTAGGTGCGAAAACCAAGATTTAGTTTGAAGGAGGTCTCCGCAGAGTACGAACCGGGTCTGGAATAGGGGCCCGTCACTTCTCGACAGAAAACTTGTACGTGGTGACGGTGTGGTAGGTCTCGCCGGGGGTTAAAGCCACGGAAGGGAATTTGGGCTGGTTGGGGGAATCAGGAAAGTGCTGGGTTTCCAGGCAGAAGGCGTTGCGCTTGGGATAGGTTGCGCCGCCCTTGCCAACGGTTTTGCCATCGAGGAAATTCCCAGTGTAAAACTGAATGCCCGGCTCGGTGGTCCACACTTCCATGACGCGACCGGAGGTAGGCTCGACGACGCGCGCGGCAAGAGATTCGCCGTGGTCCATGGTCATGCGCAACACAAAGTTGTGGTCGTAGCCGCCGCCGAGTTTTAACTGCTCGTCGGCCTGATCGATGCGCGCGCCTATGGCCGTGGGTTTGCGAAAGTCGAACGGCGTGCCCATCACGTCGCGAAGTTCTCCTGTAGGAATCAAACCCGCATCCACTGGTGTGAACTGGTCGGCCGGAATCATCAACAGGTGGCCGAGAATATCGCCGGAGCCTTGCCCGGCAAGATTGAAGTAAGCGTGGTTGGTGAGATTGACGACGGTTTTTTTGTCGGTGGCCGCGGTATAGTCAATTTTCAGGGCGTTGGCATCCGTCAGCGTGTAAATCACTGTCACTTTCAAATTTCCCGGAAAACCTTCCTCGCCATCCTTGCTGAGGTAGTAAAGTTCAAGCGACTGGCCATCTTTAGTGGAAAGTGTTTTCGCAGCCCACAGCGCTTTGTTAAAACCCTTGATACCCCCGTGGAGGGTGTTCTCGCCGTTGTTCTTGGCGAGCGTGTAAGTCTTGCCGTCGAGCACGAATTGGGCGTGGCCGATGCGATTGCCGTAGCGACCGACGAGCGCGCCGAAGTAGCTTTTGTCGGCAAAGTAGCCGTCCGCGTTGTCGTAGCCTAGGACAACATCAGCGAGCTTGCCGTTGCGGTCCGACACCTTCAGAGAAACGAGCGCACCACCGTAGTTGGTGATGGAGGCTTCCGCGCCGTTTTTATTTGTCAGCACATAAAGATCGACGGATTGTCCGTCGGGAGTTTTGCCGAAAGATTTTTTCGTGGTGGACCCAGGTTGAGGTGTCGCGCCAACCGGCGCCAGAGTGGTCATAAGCAACGCTCCCGCGAGAATTGTAGGTCTGATCCGTCGTGTTGCTGGCATCCATCGTTTCATCTGAAACCCCCAGCCGAAAATCTTCTCGGTTGCAGCACCGCGAAAGCTCAACAAGTCTACTTGGTGAAGCACGCTTTGGCTCGCAGAATTATTCATCGGCCAGGCGTCCGTGGAGTGAGCTTCTCGATGGTGGGAAATGGCGTGGAGGCCGTGTAAGCGTGGTCGGGAACGGCGGCGCCGGAACGCAGCGCTTTAGTCATCAAGGTTATCGCTTCTCCCGCGTTGGGCGGCACAATTACGGTGGCCGCCAGTTGCCCGGTGCGAACCCACGTTTGGCCTGTCCTGGGCACACCATCACAACCGATGATCGGAACGCCGAGCCACTGATCGCGGTCGGCATCGAGAACGATCTCATGGATGGCTTTGCGCGCGCCCATGCCCATCGCGTCGTTTTGCGCGACGATCAGATCGATGCGCACTTTCTGTGCAGCGATTAAGCGGAGCCATGAGCAGACGCTTTGATAAGCGCTTTCCTCGGTCCATCGGCCCCGGAGGTTGGAGACATGCACGTTGGCCGACAGCGATTCCTGTAGGCCGCTGAGGCGTTCTTTGGAGACAGAACTTACCGTAGGCCCCTGAATGAGAAGCACCGAGCCGCCTCGGGGGAGCAGCGCGGCGACCTGCCGGCCCTGAATACGCCCTACTTCCACCTGGTCTGCGCTGACGGAAAAAACAGGAGTACGCGCCGTTTTGCGAAGCTCGGGGCCGTATTCGGCGTCGCGGCTGAGAACGGCCCAGCCAATGCCGGCAGCAGCGGCGGTTTTCGCCACTTGGGGAAATGAAGTGGCGCCGACAGGTTCCACAAGAATGCCGTTTGGCCGAAGGGAGGGTTCCGACTGGATAGCCTTGAGCAGTTGCGTGCTTTGCGTGATGGGGTCGTCATTGGCGTAGACGATCTGAGCCTCAACGCCGAGTTCCGCCGAGGCGGCTTTCGCGGACGCGGCTTGTTCCATCTGATAATCGTTGTCCTTGGTGATCAGCGAGACCAGGAAACGCAGCGTGGTCATCCATTGCTCCTATGGTTCGTGCAATTCCAAATTACCTGCGCAAAAACGAAAATGAACAATGGCCGTGCGAACCAGGGCTGGATTAACGAGCAGCATCAGCATGCGCCGATTCCGATAATCGAATCAAGCCAGGGAGCACATTTCCGAACTTGGCGTTCTGCGGACGGCCGAAGGCAAAATAGATTTTGCTATAGAAGGCGTAGAGCTTGTCGTAAACGGCTTGCGCGGAAATTTCAGGTTGAAAGATCTTGTAGGGTGGGCAGATCTTGTCTTGTGCTTCCTCAACGGTTTTGAAAACGCCGGCAGCGAGAAAAGCAAAAATGGCGGATCCGAGACTGACGACATTCCCAGCGGGAACGAGCACGGGCCTCCCCAGCACATTCGCGTAGACTTGATTGAGAACGTCGTTTTTTTGAGGAATCCCGCCGGCGTTGATGACCCGGCGGACGATGACGCCATGCTCTTCCATGCGATCGAGAATGACGCGGGTGTGCAACGCGGTGCCTTCGATGGCGGCGAAGAGTTCGTCTTGCACGGTGGTCTGCAAATTCCAGCCGAAGGTGATGCCGCGCAGGTTGGGATTGACGAGCACTGTGCGATCGCCATTGTCCCAAGTGATGCGAAGCAGGCCGGTTTGTCCGGCGCGATATTTATCCAGCCCTTGCGAGAGAGCCGCTACATCGGTTCCGGCGCGCGCGGCGATGGATTGAAAAATGTCGCCGACGGCGGAGAGGCCCGCTTCGATGCCGGTGCGCTGCGGGTGCACGCTTCCCTGCACTACACCGCATACCCCGGGAACCAATTGCACGGACGGAGTGATACCGATGATGCAAGTGGAAGTGCCGACGACGTTAACGATGTCTTCGCTGCGGCAGCCGGCGCCGATAGCATCCCAATGAGCATCGAACGCACCGACGGGAATGGGAATGCCAGGCTTTAAGCCGAGTTGTTCCGCCCAGTGGGGCGAGAGGCGGCCGGCGAGTTGATCGGAAGTGCCATATTCGCCGTCGAGTTTTTCGCGCACGCCGGCAAAAAGCGAATCAACCTTGGTAAGAAATTCTTCGGGCGGGAGACCACCGAGCGAGGCGTTCCACAGCCACTTGTGACCCATGGCACAAATGCTGCGCTTCACCTGTTTTGCGTCGGTGATGCCGCAGAGAGTGGCGGCGACCATGTCGCAATGTTCGAACGCGGATTCGAATTGAGAACGCTTCGCGGGATTGTGGCGGAGCCAGTGGAGTAGTTTCGAGAAACCCCACTCTGAAGAATAGACGCCGCCACACCAATCGATCGCGGCGAGTTTCTCGCGGTGCGCGGCATCGGTGATTTCCGCGGCTTCGGCTTTGGCGCGGTGATCGCACCACAAGTAATAATCGTCGAGCGGGTGGAGATTTTTGTCTACAGGGAGGACCGAGGAACCGGTGGTGTCGAGGGCAATGGCAAGAATCTGATCGGCGGGGACGCCGGATTTGCGGACGACCTCGCGGGTAGCGGCTGCCAGCGCGCGCATGTGATCTTCATGCGACTGCGTGGCATATTCGGGATCTTCGCGTTTGCGATGGAGGGGATATTCGGCGATGGCGGAAGCTAGCAGTCCACGTTCGCTGTCCACCAGCGAAACGCGAACGTTCAAAGTTCCAAAATCCACTCCAGCAACAACCGCCATTTACGCTCTCCGGTGATTCTCTTGGGCTAGTTTGTCATGCGACTAGCGATCAATCTCATTTGCTTTCCAGGCAAACTGTACGCGGCAATCATTTCTTCGGTTTGGGCTGGCCGTAGTAGGCGGCTTTTCCATGTTTTCTAAGGTAATGCTGGTCATGAAGAAAGCGTCCGATCGCGGGGGCTTGCTGGTTGATGCCTAAAGTGAAGTAGGCCATGCGCGCGACAGATTCGAGGATGACGGCATTGTGAGCGGAAGCAGCGGGATCGGCGCCCCAGGTAAATGCTCCATGATTGGCTACCAGCACAGCGGGAATCGCGGAAGGATCCAGGCCTTCAAAGGCGCGCACGATGGCGTGTCCGGTGTTGGCTTCGTAATTTGAGGCAATCTCGGCGTCCGTCATTTCCCGGGTGACTGGCACCGGCCCGTGGAAATAATCGGCGTGCGTGGTTCCGAAACAGGGGATGGGCCGGCGCGCCTGGGCCCACGAGGTGGCGTACTCCGAGTGGGTATGGCTGATGCCGCCGATGGCGGGGAATGATTTGTACAAGATGAGATGGGTGGGCAAATCGGAGGAGGGGCGCAGCTTGCCTTCGACAACCTTGCCGCTCAAATCGGTGATTACCAGGTCGGCGGGACGCAATTTTTCGTAAGGGACGCCGCTGGGTTTGATGACCACCAGCGATTTCTGGCGAGAAATGCCGCTGGCGTTGCCAAAAGTATAGAGAACCAGACCCTTGCGCACGAGCTCAAGGTTTGCGTCGAGGACCGCTTTGCGGAGATCAGGGAGCAGCATCGTTAGGCAGGGCCAAACGTTAACACGGGGGAGACGGTCGATGCAAAGTGCAATCGCTTACAGGGGCTAGTGGCCGGCGTGATTCTCACTTTCTACCATCTCTTTGATGAAAGCAACTTCGCTCTTGTCGTACGGCTCGCCGGTGCCCCGGAAAATGTCGTGGAACCACACCGCGGGCTGGTGATCTATATAAGGATGCTGCCAGGAGTCCCATGGATAATACGTTTGCGTCTTCCCTGCCACAAACCCCCAATTAATCGCCGCGACGCGGTACTTTTTGGCGATGGGCAACGTGCCCTGAAAGGTGCTGCCGTTGCTGCGCGCCATATATTCCGTGCACAGAATCGGCCTGTAGAACTTCTGGAGCCAGAGCACTCGTTTCTCAAATTCTTCCGGCTTGTCGTAGTTGTGGAAGGAAATCACATCCGACAACGCCAGCTGGATTTTTTCCATCGGACTGAGTTTTTCCGGGGATGACCAATCGCCTTTCCAAACTCCGCTGGTCAGCGGTTGAGTCGGGTGCATTGCGCGCGCCCATTCGAACGTGCGTGCGAGCAAATTGAGCACGATTTCGGTCTTGGCCTCCGGCTTAAAATCCTTTAGCTCGCTGCCATTGCCATTGTCGGGCTCGTTCCACACATCCCAGCCGAGGACTCGCGAATCATTCGCGAAAGCGCCCACGACGCCCTTCACGTATTTTTCAAGGCGCGGAACTTGCCCGGGATCCTGGAGCGCCTTCGCCCCCGGGCTTTGTACCCAGCCGGAGTTGTGAACGCCGGGGCGCGGGTCGTGTTGCTTGCCGAGCTTTGGATCGGGGTCCCAGCAGGAATCGAATAGAACGAGGAGCGGTCGGATGTGGTGCTTCGCGGCGATCTGGAGAAAGGTATCGATGCGCTTGCGAAATCCCTCCGGGTCCTGCTGCCAAGGCAGGTCGTGAAGAAAAACGCGCATGGTATTGAGGCCGATGGACTCTGCCCAGCCGAGTTCGAGATCGATGCGCTTGGGATCAAAGGATTCCGCCTGCCACATCTCGAGTTCGTTGATGGCATCGGCGGGAATGTAGTTGCTGCCGACGAGCCACGGTTGCTTGGCATACCAATCGTTGGCTTCCTTTTCCGTCCAACCCGCAGATGGTGGCGGCGACGCGGATTGCGAAGAAAACAAGGGGATGAGCGAGACCAGGAGTCCGATGAAAAGTCTTTGCCTCAATCGATATCGCACTTTTGTCCTCGATTCCGCGGAAACATCACTCACGGCTCAAAACCCTGTGCAAGCCGGCGTCGCTGGATTCCTACGCGCGGTCAAGATAGTGAACCTCGCCCGCTTCCATCAGCCGGTTGGCCGCGCTCTCCGGCGTAACATCGCGCTGCGGCGAGCCGAGAAGCTCGTAGCCGACCATGAATTTCTGAATCGTCGCGGACCGCAGCAGCGGCGGAAAATAGTGCGCGTGAAAATGCCACTCTTCATAGGCGCCGCCGTCGGCGGGCTTCTGGTGGAATCCCATGGAATACGGGAACGCGGTCTCGAACAAATTGTCGTAGCGGATGGTGATGCGCCGCATGATGTCCCCCAGCGAATCCCGCTCTTCCCCGCTAAGTTGATCCATCGAGGCAATGTGCCGCTTGCTCAGCACCAGCGATTCGAATGGCCAGACCGCCCAGAACGGCACGAGCACGGCAAAAGCTTCGTTCTGGCAAACCACCCGCACATTCATCTCCAGTTCCAACTTCAGGTAGTCACAAAGCAAGCAAGAACGTTTTTCACCGCGATACTCGCGAAAGGACGCCAGCTCCCGCGTGGGAAGATTCGGCAGCTTCGCGTTGGCCCAAATCTGGCAATGGGGATGCGGATTGCTGGCGCCCATCATCTGCCCGCGATTCTCGAAGATCTCCACGTGGTTAATCCAGGGCATTTGCCCGAGTGCGCCATACTGTTCGGCCCAGGCGTCAATGACGCCGCGCAATTCCGGCAAGCTCATTCGCGGAACGGTGAGATCATGCCGCGGCGAAAAACACATCACGCGGCAAATTCCTCGCTCCGACTTCCCCACCAGCAAGCCAGCGGCATCAAATTCAATCGCCGCGACATCCGGAAGCATCGCTGGGTAATCATTATCGAAAACGTAGGTTTGCGTATACCGCGGCGTCTGTGCTCTCCCCGCCCGCGGATTGCCCGGGCACAAATAACAGCTCGGATCGTATGTGACCGCGGGGGGCGCTTGTAGCTTTTCAACTTTTCCCTGCCAAGGCCGCTGCGTCCGATGCGGCGAAACCAGTACCCACTCGCGCAACAGCGGATTGAACCGGCGATGCGGAACTTTATTGAGTTCGTCGAAACTCATAGGCAAGTTTCCGTCATTGCGCGGGCTTGTTCTCTGCCAGGTCCATCTGTTGAGCGCCTTCCGACGCCGGCGAAACGTAGATTTCGGGAGTCAGACCTGTCCGCGAAGAATATTCCGCGGCCACCTTGCGCTTGAAATCAGCCACGGCCGCGGCCTCCACCAGATTGATCGTACAACCGCCAAATCCTCCGCCAGTCATGCGCGCGCCGATCAAGCCGCGTTGCAACGAGGCAATCTCCACCATCAGGTCGAGCTCCTTGGAGCTCACTTCATAATCTTCGCGCAGGCTGCGATGCGATTCCCGCATCAACGGCCCCAGAGCTTTGCTGTCGCCCCTCTGAAATGCCTCGACCGCACTATGCACTCGCGCGTTTTCCGTGATGACGTGGCGGCAGCGTGCAATCACCTTCGGCGGCAGGATTTGCCGGTGCTCGTCCAACTGCGAAAGTGTGACATCGCGAAGCGCGCGAATCTGCGGGAGCACGATCCGCATGATTCGAACGCCTTCCTCGCACTCCGCGCGCCGGGCATTGTATTCGCCGGACGCCAACTCGTGCTTCACCATGGTGTTGCAGATCACCAACTGCACGTCCGCCGGAAGTTTTACAAACTGGTGCTCCAGCGAGCGGCAGTCCAGCAAAAGCGCATTCGAAGCGCGGCCGAAGCAAGATACAAATTGGTCCATGATCCCTACGTGCGCGCCTACGAATTCGTTTTCCGCTTTTTGGCACAGCAACGCCAGTTCTTTCCGGTCGACGCTCCCCGCGCTCAGGCTAAGCAACGCAAATCCAGTAGCCACTTCAACCGCGGCCGACGAACTCAATCCCGCGCCAAGCGGAACATCTCCGGTCAAATAAATATTTGCGCCCGTGAGCGCCTTCCCGGCTTGACGAAGCGCCCACGCTACACCCAGAGGATAGTTGGCCCAGTGCTTCTTCGCTAGGGGAGACAACGCGTCGACGGCTTCCTCGACCGTTTCATTGAAATTTTCAGAATGAATGACCAGCTTTCGATCGCCTCGCGGAGCAATCGCCGCCCAGCAATAGAACTCAATCGCGGCGGGCAGCACGAACCCGTCGTTGTAATCGGTGTGTTCACCGATCAGATTCACGCGGCCCGGGGCGCGATAAATGCTCGCGGCACCACCAAACCGGGCCCTGAATCCATCCAGAAGTTGCTTGGGTGTCCTCAACGACGGGTATTATCACAGATTTGGATTAATTGAGTTTGAGAAATTGCCAGGCAATGCCGAGGCGGCGAATCAGTGCCGCGGACTTTCGTTAGATTTCAGAGGTGCCTGCCAGACCAAAGGCGGAACAGGCTTGTCGCCCCGTTGACGAGAATCATTGCGCGGGAAAAGCCATCCCTGTCCATCGAACTGCATCCCGGCGATCGGAGGGAGTGCGCCAATCCGCCATGGAGCCGCATTTGGAGCCAGCTGCAGAAACGAAACGTCTCTGCTGTAGTCGCTTCTACAAGCTTTCAAGCCCTCAAACGTCGACAGGTTGCCGCCAGCTTCTTTTGGCGCCTCAATGATCATCTTGGGATCCACATCCGGCGCTGGGAACATGACGATGTGAGCACATTGGGCCGCTTCGACGGGCGACGGCGTTTCCACAGCGTTCGCGACTTCTCGTTGGCTCAGCAAGTACCTTAACGATCGCGGTGTGTTCGCGGTCTCATTTGCGAGATCCGAACTTGATGCTCTATGCCCCAAATCAGCGCCTCTTTGGGATTGTGAAAATTTGGCCGGCGAAGGCAGCTTTCGAAAAGACGCTTGGGGCAGCTGTGGGACGGAAGCATTGAACTGAGCTGCTGCTGGACGCGAGGAGCAAATCAAGGGCAGTACGACGCAGAAAGCAGAAACCATTCGAATGCGCATACTCTGCCTCCTTTTTGGAGCTTAACACAATAGATAGATTTGGATGTATGTGTTTGACTTCTAGAATAGGGCGCTTTGGGACTCGCTGTACGTTGCGGTACCCTTCTGTTGCGCCGAGTTCGTGTGACTCTTGCCGGCACTGAACATGAGTCTCAAAGCATTTCTATCTCGACGAGTCGTGACGCCGCACGGAATCATAGCGGCGTCGGTGCTCGTCGAAGACGGTCGAATTCTCGATGTTGTCCCGTCCAATCAACTGCCTGTGGGAATCTCTGTAAAGGACTTTGGCGAGGCCGCCCTTCTGCCGGGGCTAGTGGATTCGCACGTCCACATCAATGAACCCGGACGCACGGAATGGGAAGGATTCCGGACGGCGACACGCGCTGCTGCTGCCGGCGGTTACACGCTGCTCGTAGATATGCCGCTGAATTGTCTGCCTGCGACGACGACCGTGGCGGCACTGGAAGCGAAACGTGCAGCGGCAAGTGGGCAGTGCCACGTGGATTGGATGGCATGGGGCGGCGTGGTCAGCGACAACCAGGCGTACATCGAAGGTTTGGTTGCCGCGGGCGCGCCGGGATTCAAATGCTTCCTCATTCATCCCGGCATCGATGGGTTCACGATGGTCAATGAGAACGAGTTGCGCACCGCCTTGCCGCAGGTCGCGCGGACTGGCTTGCCGCTCCTCGTGCACGCGGAACTGCCTGGGCCGGTGGACGCGGCTACTGTGCAATTGGCCGGAGCCGATTGGAGCAAGTACGCGACATACCTGTTATCGCGACCGGACGAAGCAGAAATTCTCGCGATTCAGCTGATACTCTCGCTCTGCCGCGAATTCCGCTTCCGCCTGCACATTGTGCATCTGGCGACGAGCCAAGCGCTGGAATTGTTGCGTGCTGCGAAGGCAGAAGGCTTGCCGGTAAGCGTGGAAACCTGTCCGCACTATCTGCATTTTTCCGCGGACAAGATTCCAGATGGCCAGACGCTCTTCAAGTGCGCGCCGCCAATTCGCAGCCGTGAGAATCGCGAAGAACTTTGGCGGGGGCTTAAAGAGGGAGTGATCGATCTGGTGGCAACCGATCATTCCCCGTGTCCGCCGGAGATGAAACGATTAAGCGAGCAGAGTTTTCGAACGGCTTGGGGTGGTATTGCAAGTTTGTCGCTAGCGCTGCCAGTGATGTGGACCGAGGCCCGTGACCGAGGATTTACCCTTGGAGATATCGCGCGATGGATGGCCGAGGGTCCAGCGCGCCTGGCCGGATGTGCGTCACGCAAAGGGCGCCTTGCCAAGGGATTCGACGCCGACTTCGTCGTGCTTGAACCGGAAGCGGAATTCATCGCGAGCCCCGGGCATCTTCACTACCGCCATCGCGTCTCGCCCTACTTGGGTGAAACACTTCGCGGCAGGGTGAAGGCTACCTACCTGCGCGGAAAGTGCATTTTCACCGATGGCGAATTCCCGGGAGCGCCTGGCGGCCGCGAATTCCGGTAATAAACGAATGCGCTGCATCTTCAAATAGAGATTTGAAACTCACGCCATTTCAGACAAAATACCGCCAGCAAGAAACTATGAACATTCCTCACATCGTCGGGGCCTCCGTTCCGCGCAAGGAAGGCCGGGAAAAAGTCACCGGAGCGGCGCGCTATGTTGACGACATGGCTTTGCCCGGCATGCTTCACGGCGCGACCGTGCGCAGCAGCGTGGCGCGCGGCAAGATTAAAACAATTTCTTTTGGGCCGGGCGTGGATTGGAACGAATTTGTCGTCGTAACGGCCAAGGACATTCCGGGGAAGAATTGTATTGCGCTGATCCTGGATGATCAGCCTTGCCTCGCCGCCGGCACCGTGAATCATCCCGAGGAACCAATTCTTCTTCTGGCTCATGCCGACCGCCACAAGCTGCGCAAGGCGGTCGAAGCGATTTCCATTGAGTATGAGCCACTTCCCCCGGTTCACAGCATGGAAGAGAGCGAGCGGCAATCCACCATCATCTGGGGCAGCGACAATATTTTGAAACGCTACCTGGTCGAAAAAGGTGATGTCGACTCGGTGTGGAAGGAAGCGGCGCACATCGTCGAGGGCGAATATTTCACCGGCGCTCAGGAACAGCTGTACATCGAAAACAACGGCGTCATCGCGTCGTTCGAGCCAGAGCATGGAGTCACCGTCTGGGGGTCGCTACAATGCCCCTACTACGTCCACAAAGCGCTAATGGCGCTGTGCGGCCTCCCAGAAGATATGGTTCGCGTCGTGCAAATGGAAACCGGGGGCGCGTTCGGTGGAAAAGAAGAATATCCTTCCATGATCGCGAGCCACGCGGCGCTTCTGGCGATCAAGTCCGGCAAACCGGTGAAAATCATTTACGATCGCATGGAAGACATGGTGGCCACGACGAAGCGCCATCCTTCACGTACGCGCCATCGAACCGCGATAAGCAAAGAGGGAAAAATCCTTGGCGGCGAAATCGAGTTCACCATCGATGGCGGAGCTTATGCCACCTTGTCGTCAGTCGTTCTGTCGCGTGGCACGATTCACGCCGGCGGTCCTTATTACTGGCCGAGTGTGCGCATCCGGACGAAAGCTATGGCCACGAATACGCCGCCGCACGGAGCTTTTCGCGGTTTTGGCGCGCCTCAAAGCCTCTTTGCGCTAGAGCGGCACATGGACCGCATCGCGCAGGTTGTGGGGATATCTCCAATCGAGGTGCGTCGCCTGAATTTTCTGAAGACTGGCCAGACGACCACAACGGAACAAACCATCCGGGAAAATATCGACCTCGACCGTTTGCTCGACCGCGCGCTGGAACTTTCTGGCTACAACGTGAAGAAAAAACGCTTTGCGGAAGAAAACAAGAACGGCCCGCGACAAAAAGGGATTGGCATCGCGGCCTTCTTGCACGGCGCGGGATTCACAGGTTCCGGCGAACGCTATCTGAATTCGCTGGTCGGCGTGGAAGCGGCAGCGGACGGCGTAGTTCGCGTGCTGGTGTCCAGCGCGGAATTTGGCCAAGGAACGAACACCGTTCTTTGCCAGATTGCCGCCGAGGCCCTCGGCCTTCCTTACGAGAACATCGCGATCGCGCAACCGGACACCACCGTAGTCCCGAACAGTGGTCCGACGGTGGCCTCACGTACCGCGATGATCGTCGGAAAGTTGGTGCAGTCGGCGGCGAGAGGAATCAGGGATACCCTCGCGAAGACCGGACTTCTCGGCGACGAATACTCTCCGGAACAATTTCGCGCCGCGTGCCGCGAGTATATTGCGGCGCACGGAGCACTGAAATCCTATGCGCGATATGAATCGCCCGGCGACGTTTACTGGGACGATGCGAAGTATCGCGGCGAAGCTTATGCGGCGTTTGCCTGGGCCGTCTACGTCGCGGAAGTCACCGTCGACCTGACGACTTACAGCGTCACGGTGGACGATTTCGTCGCGCTCCAGGAAATCGGCAAGGTACTCAACCCGGTTCTCGCCGAAGGGCAGATTACCGGAGGCGTCGCGCAGGCCATCGGTTTTGCGCTCTATGAAAAAGTGGTTTGGCAAAACGGGCGCATGTTGAACAACCAAATGACGAATTACATTATGCCTACTTCCGTGGACCTGCCGCCGATCCGCGTATTTTTTGAGGAACTCGGCAACGTTCACGGCGCGCACGGCGCCAAGGGCATCGGTGAACTGCCGATGGATGGGCCCGCGCCGGCAATCGTAAACGCCGTAGAAGATGCCACTGGCGTTCGCTTCAATTCCATTCCGCTGCTGCCGGAAGATCTGTTTGAAGCCTTATTCGATGAGTCTGCCGATCAAGATGTTTCCTCTCCGGTGCGAGGGTCGGCATGAATCCGTCGCCGGAGAAGGGTGCTAAGTGCGAGGTTTCGTTCTTTGTCAATGGGAAAGAAACAAACCTTCATGCGCACCCAATGGAAAGATTGCTGGATGTATTGCGGAACGAGTTGGGACTGACGGGGGCGAAAGAAGGCTGCGGCGAAGGAGAATGCGGTTCGTGCTCCGTTCTGCTGGACGGCATGCTGGTAAATAGCTGTCTTGTTCCCATAGCGCAAACAAACGGAGCGAGCGTCGTCACCATCGAAGGCCTTTCTACGCACGACTTGATGAGTCCTCTGCAACATGCATTCCTGGAATGTGGGGGCGCACAATGCGGCATTTGTACTCCTGGAATGATACTTGCCACCGTGCATCTGCTGGAGAAAAAACCGGAGCCCGTGCTCTCGGACATTCGCGAAGGACTTGCGGGAAATCTTTGCCGCTGCACCGGTTACATGCAGATTTTCGAAGCGGTGGCGAAAGCCGCTCAGCGACGAGTTGCAAAATGAGAGCTGATCCCGCCGAATACAAGCTCGTCTCGCCGGGCAATTTGCAGGGGGTTCTCTCTTTGCTGGCCAGCGAGCCAGCTCAATGGCTTCCCATAGCCGGCGGGACCGACGTGATGGTCTTGTATTCGGCCGGAAAACTTCCCATCCGGAAATTGGTCGACCTTTGGAATATTCCCGAACTGCGGCAGATCGAAGTATTACCGGACAGAATTCACATCGGCGCCGCGTGCACGTTTACCACGCTGCGGGGGCATGAAATCATCTCGCGGGAATTTCCTTTGCTGGCAACGGCAGGATCCTGGACCGGCGGAATTGCCAATCAGAATCGCGGAACGCTCGGCGGCAACATTGCCAACGCTTCACCTGCTGCCGATTCCCTTCCCTCGCTGCTTGTCTACGGCGCTGAATTGACGCTGATTTCAATGCGCGGCGAGAGGCGAGTTCCCTATGGGACTTTTCACACCGGCTACAAGAAAACCGAGCTGGCTGCTGACGAATTGATTCAAGATATTTCCCTGCCCCGCAAGTTCTCCGGGTATATTTCACACGCCCGAAAAGTGGGAGCTCGCAACGCGCAAGCCATCTCCAAAGTTTGCTTGGCCGCCTTAGGGCAAATCGCAAGCGGAACGATTCGCGACGTACGGCTTGCGCTCGGCAGCGTTGCGCCAGTTCCTCTTCGGTTGGAAGAAACGGAACAACTTCTCGTAGGACGCAGAATCGACTCGTCCTTAATAGATGCGGCAAGAAAAAGTGTGGTGGATAGAATTCGGCCCATCGACGATATTCGTTCCACCGCTCGATATCGCTCAGCCGTCGCAGGCAATCTCGTCGCTGAGTTTCTCGAAAAGCTTGCCATGGAAGGGACGAAAGCGTGAGCGAGGTTCTTGCTCGCTGGAACAACTTGTCCGCCATAGATGCCGCTAGCGAGATACTTCCCTGCTGTGGCTCGAATGCCTGGGCCGCTGCAATGGCCTCGAAGCGCCCGCTGCAGAACGATGCAGCGCTGCTTGCCGCGTGCGATGAGATTTGGCGCGGCCTCGGCGAGGCCGATTGGCTCGAAGCGTTCCGCAGTCACCCGCGAATCGGCGAATCGCACGCTGAAAAAGCCGTCGGTGCGCAATCCTCGGCTTGGTCCGAGCAGGAACAACTGAAGGCTACAACTGCCGACGAAGCGGTAAAGACCGCGCTGAAGTGGGGCAATCGCGAATACGAGCAAAAGTTTGGGCGTATCTTTATTGTTTGCGCTACGGGACAATCGGCCAGCGAAATTCTGGAGATTCTGCGCCGCCGGTTGCACAATGATGACGCCGCCGAACTGCAGCAGGCCGCCGAGGAGCAGCGGCAAATTATGCGTATCCGCCTGAACAAATGGATCGCGGGATGAGCAAGATTTCTACGCACGTTCTGGATACGGCCAAGGGCAAGGCCGCTGTTGGCGTGCCCGTGCGTTTGGATCGTCAGGAAGCTTCCGGCAACTGGTTTCCCCTGAGTTCCGTTCGCACGGATCAGGACGGTAGATGCGCGCAATTATTGCCGGACGGCACACCGCTATCGGAAGGTGTCTACCGATTAACTTTTGACACCGCGAGCTACTTTGCGGCGAGCCGCCTGGACGGATTGTATCCGGCAGTCGAGGTTTTGTTTCGCGTTCGAAAAAACGAAAATCATTTTCATATTCCGCTGCTGCTGAGTCCGAACGGCTACACCACCTACCGAGGGAGCTGAGATGAGTTCTGCGATTCGCGAATGGCTGAACCTCGGCGTGCGATGGTTTCACGTTTTCGCCGGGATCATGTGGGTCGGGCAAACATACTACTTCACCTGGCTCGACGGCCAATTCACAAAACTCGAAAAGCAAGCCGATTCGAACGGCACCGCTTCGAAGGTGTGGATGGTGCACAGCGGCGGCTTTTACACCGTAGAAAAACAAAAAACGCTCGGCGTCGCGCCCGAACTTGTCCGGTGGTTTCGCTGGGAAGCGTTGCTGACCTGGCTAGCGGGAGTAATCCTCCTCGTTCTTGTCTATTACCTGGGAGACGGCATGATCGATCCGGACGTTGCCGACATTTCGAAAGGCGCTGGAATTGCGATCGGAGTTGGCGCAATGCTCGCGGGATGGATTATTTACGATCTCGCCGTGCGCTCGCCGCTCGGAAACTCGCAAGGCGAGTTTGCGGGGTTTGGTTTGGTGATGACGGCGGCGGCGGCGTGGGGGCTGACGCATGTGTTTAGCGGGCGCGCTGCGTATATCCACCTGGGGGCAATCTTCGGCACCATCATGACACTGAACGTGTGGATGCGCATTCTTCCCGCACAGCGCAGGATGCTCGCAGCCGCGGCGGTCGGCGAGAAGTTCGACGCATCGCAGGGCGCGCAAGCGAAGTTGCGTTCGAAGCACAATACGTTTATGGCCGTGCCGGTCGTGTTTCTAATGGTGAGCCATCATTATCCCGTCGCGACTTATGGGAGCAACTACGGGTGGGAGATTATGGTGGGGCTGGTTGTAGTGGGTTGGGGAGCGGCGAAACTTATCCGAGAGCTCTGAGTGCAAAGAGACTATTGATTTGAACGAAAGCAGAATCCAGTGCAGACGAGCGGCGGATTTACAAAACTCGCGGAAGAAGTGATCGCACGCTGCCGGAAGTTGGCGACGTTTTCCGAAGACGCCAGCGGCACGCAGCGCACTTTTCTTTCAGCGCCGATGCACGATTGCCACCGGGAAGTTTCTTCCTGGATGAAACTTCTCGGCATGAATGTTTCGCTGGATGCAGTTGGGAATATGCGAGGATTTTATTCCGCGGCGGCGCCGGGAGCGCCGCGTATTTTGATTGGATCGCACCTGGATACGGTGCCGAATGCGGGGGCGTTCGACGGAATTCTCGGCGTTGTTCTCGCGATTGGACTGGTGAAATCGCTGGAAGGTTCGCAGCTACCGTTTGGAATTGAGGTGATTGGATTCTCGGAAGAAGAGGGCGTGCGGTTTGGAGTGCCGTTCATCGGAAGCCGCGCACTGGTGGGGCGAGTGGATGAAGAACTTCTTTCGCGCAAAGATGCGAATGGAATTTCGGTTCGCAAGGCGATTCAGGATTTTGGTTTGAACGCGAATGACATTTCCAAAGCTGCGTTGCGTGACGATGTTTTGGGATTTTTAGAATTTCACATTGAGCAAGGGCCGGTGCTGGAGAATTTGGGGTGGCCACTGGGGGTCGTCGAAGCGATTGTCGGGCAAAACCGATTGGAGTTTACATTTTCGGGGCAGGCGAATCATGCAGGAACCACGCCGATGAATCTGCGGCACGATGCGCTGACGGCGGCTGCGGAGTGGATTGTCGCGGTGGAAAGCCTGGCGCGGCGGACGGCAGGGGTCGTGGCGACCGTGGGATTTGTGGAAGCAAAGCCTGGCGCGATGAATGTGATTGCGGGAGAAGCGCGGGCCACGCTCGATATTAGGCAAGCTTCGGACCTTGTTCGTACGCAAGCGCTGGATGAATTGATCCGGCTGGCGGAATCGATCGCGGCGCGGCGCGGAGTCACAGTGAAATGGCGGACGCTTCTTGCGCAGCATGCCGTGGCGATGGATCCGTTTCTGACGGAGCAGAGCGATCATGCCGTGCAAAAAGCCGGTTGCGAGCCGCATCGCATGGCGAGCGGCGCGGGACATGACGCCATGATCTTGGCAGAAAAAGTTCCCGCGGCGATGGTTTTTTTGCGAACGCCAGGAGGCATCAGCCACGATCCGGCGGAGTCGGTGCATCTGGACGACGTGGCGAAAGCGCTGGAGTGCGGAAATCATTTGCTGACGCAGCTGGCGGCTTCGCAAGAATTTCTGGGAAGGACGTGCCGTGCATAACCTCGGTCAAACGCGCAGTTCGCACCAACACAATCACCTGTTCCTGACGCCCGATACATTTGTGCGCGCGGCGCTGCCTGGAATGAAGAACGCCTCCGCCATTGTTCACATTGGCCCAGCGCTGGGCGCGGCTTTTACCGAATACACCGCAGAGTTTGAACCGCAGGGCGAATTGGGAAACACTTCCGCGCAGCGATTTATTTATGTCCTTGAAGGCGCATTGACGCTGGAGGCGGAGTCAAAACAGCACGAACTCACTGCGCGCGGCTGCGCGTTTGTACCGCAAGGCCTATCCCACCGAATCGCGGCGAAAGTAAAAAGCCGGCTTGCTGTGATCGAGCGGCATTACGAAAGAATCGCGAACATCGATCCGCCGCGGCTGATCGTTTCGAGCGAAGATGCTGTTTCTTCACGCGCGCTGGATGGCGATTCTGATTTGCAGGTCAAATGTTTGTTGCCAGACGAACCGCAATTTGATTTTGCGGTGAACACCATGATGTACCAGCCGGGCGCGGCGCTCCGCATGGTGGAAATGCACGTGATGGAGCATGGACTGATCATGCTGGAAGGCGGAGGCATCTACCGGCTCGGCGATTCGTGGTATCCCGTGACGGCGGGCGATTTTATATGGATGGGGCCGTGGTGCCCGCAATGGTTTGGAGCTATTGGAAAAGTGCCAGCCAAGTATTTGATTTACAAAGATTGGAACCGGCATCCCCTTGGCGACACAAAAAGATGAAATTGGAAATTGGTCAGCAGCGGCTGCTTTCCGAGATTGAAACGCTGGCCGCGATTTCGGACGCAGAGCCTCCCGCGGTCACGAGAATTGTCTTTACACCGGCGGACCTGAAAGCGCGGGCTTGGGTGAGCTCCCTTTGTAAAGAAGCGGGGCTGGCCATCCGGCAGGATGCGATTGGAAATATTTTTGCGCGATGGAATGGCACTGATTCCGCGGCGCCTGCGGTCGGCACTGGTTCCCATATCGATGCGATTCCGAATGCTGGAAAATACGACGGCGTGGTGGGAGTCCTTGGCGGACTCGAAGCGATCCGCACGCTACAGCGAAGCGGATTCCGACCGAAGACTTCGATTGAACTCCTCATTTTTGCAACCGAAGAGCCGACGCGATTTGGAATCGGCTGCCTGGGGAGCCGATTGCTCTCGGGAACACTTTCCGCGGAGGCTGCCGCACAACTCAAGGACGGGAACGGCGAAAGCGTCGATGAAGTTCGGCAAAAAGCGGGCGTCCACGGGAATCTCCGGGATGTAAGACTTTCGACCGGGTATTACAAGGCGTTTGTTGAATTGCACATCGAGCAGGGCCCGCTGCTGGAACGCGCGAACATTTCTCTCGGCATCGTGAAGAGCATTGCGGCGCCGGCGAGCGTGCGGACCTCGATCGAAGGAGCGGGCGGGCACGCCGGCGGGGTGCTCATGCTAGACCGGAAAGACGCGCTCTGCGCAGCCGCGGAGCTGATTCTGGTGATCGAGAATGCTGCGCGGTCGAGCGGTGCGGTTGATACCGTCGCCACTGTGGGCGTTTGCGAAGTTTTTCCAGGCGCGGTGAACAGTATCCCGAGCCGTGTGCGAATTACGCTCGACATCCGCGACACGGATCTCGCGCGGCGCAATGGCGTGATGCAAACGATCGAGCGAGCCGCGCAAACTATTTCCGCCAATCGCAACGTCTCGATTCAGTCTGAGTTGGTGAACGCCGATGCGCCGGCGGATTGTGCTTCCGAAGTGCGCGGGGCGCTCGCCGATTCCTGCCGCGAACATGGATTTGGATTTCTCGAAATGGTGAGCCGCGCGTATCACGACTCGCTCTTTATATCGCGGATCGCTCCGACGGGAATGCTCTTCATTCCGTGCCGGAATGGATACAGCCATCGGCCCGATGAGTACGCTGCTCCGGAAGATATTGCGCGGGGAGCGCTGGTGCTCGCGGAGACGCTGGCAAGGTTGTCCAACGGGCTACCGTCTCACATGCTGCTCAGCTCACAGGGCAACGGGATGCTTTGATAATTCATTCGTGAGCGAGTAATCGTCGGCTTTCGCTGCTAACAAGGTGTTGGTTATTCCCGTTCCATCGAGAGCCCTGGAAAAGAAGTAGCCCTGAGCATATCCACAGCCAAGCGATTGCAACAAATTCACCTGTTCCGCCGTCTCCACCCCTTCTGCGACCACCTCCAACCTCAAGTTGCTTCCGAGGCTCAAGATCGTCTTCACAATTTCCCGGCTTTCGCTGTTGTTCAGCATGTCGGACACGAAAGAGCGGTCGATTTTCAGGATATCCAGCGCGAAGCGGCGCAAGTAACTCAAGGACGAATATCCCGTGCCGAAGTCGTCGATGCACAAGCGCACTCCCAGTGTTTTCAGCTCACCTAGAATTCGTGTTGTGCGCTTCTCATCGCCCATGGTTATGCTCTCGGTGAGTTCCAGCTTCAGGCTCTGAGGCGCCAGCCCGGAAACGGTCAGCATTTGTTCGATCTGAGACACCAGATCGGGCTGCGCAAACTGCTTTGCCGAGATATTTACCGCCACGGTGAATGCCGGCACTCTGGGGAATCGCCGGTTCCAGGCCCGCAACTGGCGGCAGGCCTCCAATAGAACCCAATTCCCAATCCACAATATCAGGCCGGTGTCTTCCGCCACCGGGATGAATCCCGCCGGCATCACCAGTCCAAATTCGGGGCGTTGCCACCGCACTAGGGCCTCGAACCCAACGATGCGGCTATCTGCCAACGAAACTATCGGCTGGTAGTGGACTCGGAATTCCTCCCGTTCTGTTGCCCGCCGAAGATCATTTTCCAGCCTGAACCGGCCGGTCGCCGTATTGTGCATCGCGGGGTCGCACATTTCATAGCGCGCTTTGCCCAGAGACTTTGCCCGCGACATTGCGGTGTTGGCATCCCCCAGCATATCTTCCGCCGCGCTGTAGCCCGTGCCGCTGAAGGCAATTCCAATGCTCGCGCTTGTGAACACCTTCTGTTTGTGGATAACAAAAGGCCTTCGGATATTCCGTTGAATTCGCTCCGCCACTCCGATACCTTCGCTGGCATCACGAATGTTATCCAGCAAGATGGTGAATTTGTCGCCTCCCAACCTAGCCAGCATCCCTCCATCATTCCGCCCGCCGGTTAGTCCACCGGCTTCCGAAGAACGAATCATCGCATCATCGCCCCGTATGGAGCCGAGTAAGCGGTCCGCAATCTGCACCAGCAGCCAGTCACCTGCGGGGTTTCCCATGCTGTCATTCACGATTTTGAAGCGATCCATGTCTACCGATAACACCGCGAATTTGTACTCCGGGTGTTGCAGTCCCCAGCTGACGCAAAGTGCCAGTCGCTCAAGAAAGTAGGTGCGGTTCGGCAGGTGCGTTAGCGGGTCGTGAAGTGCATCGTAGGTCAGCTTGTCTTCCAGTTTTAGAATCCGTTGACCGCATCGCAACCGGGCCTTTAGTTCTTCTAAATCGAATGGCTTCGTTAGATAGTCGTCCGCGCCCGCTTCAAGGCCTTTGACGATGTCCTCTTTGGATGTTCTCGACGTCAGCAGAATCATATAGATGTAGGGGTGCTCCGAGTGCCGGCGTATCTCGCGGCATACTTCGAGTCCATTGAGGCCTGGCATAAGCCAGTCCAGGAGTGCCACGCGCGGCGCCCCAACCTTGGCCGAAAGACATTCCAGCGCCTTGCTTCCGTCCACTACGACAACTACTTCATAACCAGCTTTCACCAGCGTCTCTTGAAGGAGGCGTCGGGTGAGTAAGTCGTCGTCGGCAATGAGGACTCTCATGGCCTCGCGTTTTCCTGCCAGCCGCGACCTCAATTTCATGCCCGCCTTTTTGAGGCTCTCGCGCACTCCGCAGTTTGCATCAGTAGCCTCAATAACCGGCACGATGTCCGCAGGTTGCAGCGATCGTCCGCTCGATCGCTGCTCTCCTCGCAGTTCAGCAGGTTCCCGGCAGGACACTGATTTCGCCCGCGTGGCTTTTGGTAACGTTCCTAAAACAGGCGCCGTTCCACGGTGGATTTTGTAGCTTCTCCTTTTCAATGCACTCCCCTCCGAACGTCTTATGACACTGACGCATTCGGCTTACGCGTGCCTGCAGCCAGATGGCGCCAAACGACACTTAGAGCATTCAGTTCCTATAAGCCGGGGGTGAGGATAGGGCAGCTCGTGAAACAGATTGTTGAAGGGAAGGCCAGTATCAATCCAAGAGACGAGGGAGTCAACCAATAATTGGTCACAAAGAACAAGCTTTTTCCTGCACGGAAGTCTTGTTTCAATTCGGAACTGTGCTCGCCGGATCATTGGGCACGTGGAGAGTGTGCAAGGAAATATTCCGCGATGTGCGCGAGGATAGACTCGTAACAGACGCTTGCTTTTCCCGCTCCAAATCTGCTGGTGAAACCAGTTCTGGTGCGATGGACATTTTAGACCTCGGAGGAGATTCGTTCTCTGTGAGCCAGTGCGGTAAGTCTTCAGTCGCATGCGTGGTGCGAGGAAACAGGAGAGCAAGAGAATAGTCCATCCGAAATGCGAGCAAAGGGACCATGGACACTCCACTCGCCTTATTGACTGCTTAGTTGCACGCCGTTGGAATAGAATAAGAAGTACATACAAATTTGAGATACTTCCGAATAGGCCCTATGCGATGGCTGTGCGTCGCCTGGCCGGACAATCTCCGTTCTATCTCTCGACAGGAACTGACACTCGTAAACCGTCTTGTGCGGTCGAGAGGATCGCTAAGGAGCCGATATGTCTGCTCAGCAATCCCACAAGGGAATCATCCTTGTAGCCGATGACAACGAAGCCAACCGCGAACTACTTTCTGCTTTGCTGAGCGCGGAGGGTTACCGAGTCGTCTGTGTAGCGGACGGCCAGCAAGCACTCGCTCGCGTGAATAGCGGCTCGATTGATCTCGCGTTGCTGGATGTGGTGATGCCCCGCCCTACCGGATTCGAAGTTTGTCAAGAGATGAAGTCCAAGCCGGAAACCCGTTTGATTCCCGTGATATTGCTCACCAGTTTAAACAGTGACGCCGACCGGATCCACGGCATCATGTGCGGCGCCGATGATTTCCTCAACAAGCCAGTAAATAGGCAAGAGCTACTGGCCCGCGCGAATTCCCTGTTGCGCTTGAAGCAATTCACCGATGAACTGGACAATGCCGAGACCGTACTATTCAGCCTCGCCCTCAGTATCGAGGCGAAAGATCCCTATACCGAGGGCCACTGCGACCGCCTTTCGAAATATTCTGTCGCCCTGGGTGAGAAACTCGGGTTGCCCCCGGATCTGCGCCTTGCGCTGCGCCGGGGCGGTCTCGTTCACGATATCGGTAAGCTGTCCGTGCCAGAGAGCATCCTGCTGAAACCCGGACCGTTGACTCCGGAAGAACGAAAAATCATGGAGCAGCACACCGTGATAGGTGAAAGAATTTGTGCCCCGCTCCGGTCCTTCCGCAACGTGCTGCCCATCATTCGCCACCACCATGAAAAGCAGGACGGCTCCGGGTACCCCGATGGGTTGAAAGGCGAACAGGTTCCACTCACCGCGCGCATCCTTCAAGTCACCGACATCTACGACGCGCTTACTACGGACCGGCCCTATCGCAAGGCTCTTCCCGTGGAAAAAGCCCTGACCATCATGCGGGAAGAAGTAAAGCGCGGCTGGTGGGATGGGTCTATCTTGGACGAGTTCGAGACTGTCGTTCATGGCCACGAGCCGATGCACCCGGCAGGGTCCCGTAGCTAGTGTCTTCCCGCAAAAATCCTTGGCAGGGCGGTGGAAAGATGAAATGGAAAATGGGAAATCGTGTGGTTTTTGGGGGATTCGCAATGGCAACGGCCATTCTGGTATTCGTTGGATGGCAATCTTACCGGAACACGGCCCGATTCGCTGAAGCTTCCGAGTTGCAGAAGCACACCTACGAGGTTTTAAGGAATCTTGATGAGACGGTGGCCTGGCTCGTTGACGCAGAAACCGGACAGCGGGGCTATATCCTCACGGGAGATGAGGCTTACCTCGAGCCGTACCGTGCAGCGATTAAGAACATCGACCAGACAATTAGGAACCTGAAGAATCTCACTTCCGACAATCCGAATCAGCAGAAACGCATCCAAAGTATGGAGCCGCTGGTAGAAAAAAAATTGGCGGTGCTTCAGCGGACGATCGATCTCGGCAAGAATGAAGACTTGGCAGCCGCAAACAGGGTGGTCTTAGAGGGTTCCGGAAAGCGCTGGATGGACCAGATCCGCGGCATTATTGCGGAAATGATGAACGAAGAGCAGGATCTCCTCAAGCTTCGAACACAAAAGGCCAACGAGAGCGTGGCTAGGTCGGTGCGCACCATCCTCACCGGCACCCTCCTGAGCATTTCGCTGCTGGTGTTGTGTTTCGGGCTTCTGCAACGGGAGCTGTCCGAACGCAAAAAGGCGCAAGAAGCACTGGCGAAAAGTGAAAGGTGGTCTTCGACCACTCTTGAGAGCATAGGTGACGCGGTGATCGCCACGGATATGAACGGCGCCGTGACCTTCTTGAATCCCGTCGCCCAGTCCCTTACAGGGTGGAGCCTGGAGGAAGCCCGCGGCAAGTCCATGGATCTGGTCTTCGACATCGTGAACGCGGAAACGCGCGGCCTCGTCGAGAACCCTGTCAAGAAAGTCTTCCGCGAGGGGAAGGTCGTCGGTCTGGCCGACCACACGCTTTTGCTCTCGAAGGACGGCAAGGAATTCGACATCGAAGACAGCGCGGCGCCTATTCTCACGGATAGTGGGGAAGGGTTCGGCGTAGTGCTCGTTTTCCGAGACATCACCGAAAAGAAACTGGCAGACGAGGAGGCAAAGCGCCAGAAGGACCTCCTGCAATTGATTCTGGAAAGTATTGGTGATGGCGTGGTAGTGGCCGATTCGAATGGGAAGTTTCTCCTCTTTAATGCGGCGGCGGAGCAGTTCCTGGGCGTCGGTGCGACGGACACGACATCCGACAAGTGGTCCGACGAATATGGCGTGTATTTGCCTGATACTGTGACTCAATATCCCCCCGACCAACTGCCTCTAGTCCGGGCGATGCGCGGCGAGATTGTTGACGCAGTAGAGCTCTTCATCCGCAACGCGAAAGTGCCGGACGGCCGCTTAATCAGCATTACGGGCAGACCTCTCAGCGCTGAGGACGGCACCCTGCAGGGTGGCGTCGTCGTATTCCACGATATCAGTTTGCAAAAGCGCGCACAGGAAACCCTCGTCCACGCGAAAGAGGAGGCGGTGCGCGCCAGTAAGTTTAAGGATCAATTCCTATCTACGATGAGCCACGAACTGCGCACCCCGCTCAACGCCGTGCTGGGTTTTTCCGACCTGCTTGCCGATGAGCGTTACGGTCCGTTGAACGATCGCCAGCAAAGATACGTCAACCACATACACACTGGCGGACAACATTTGCTCAAACTTATCAGCGATATTCTTGACCTCTCCAAGATCGAAGCGGGCAGAATGGAACTCGCTCGCGAGGATGTGACGGTGTCGTCGGCGTTTGCCGAAGTGATCAGCGCCCTTTACCCACTAGCGGAAAAGAAATCGCAAGCATTACTCCAACAGGTCGAGCCCGATGTCCATGTTCACGCCGACGCCATGCGCTTTAAGCAAATGCTCATGAATCTTGCCGGCAACGCGATCAAATTCACACCGGAGGGTGGCCGCATCGAGCTGGCCGCCCGTCAGGTGGATGACCAAGTCCGGGTGGAAGTGCGCGACAATGGCCCAGGAATTCCACCCGACCAACAGCAACGCATCTTTGAAGCATTTGTTCGCCTGGCACAAACGGGTAGCGCCACAGAGGGCACAGGCTTGGGGCTAGCCATCACTTCTCGCCTCGTCGAATTGCATGGCAGCAAACTGGGGCTCGAAAGCCGCCCCGGAGAGGGCACCTGTTTCTATTTTTCTCTGCCCCTCATTGCCGTCGCTCGGGATCAGCCCTGTCAGACGTCTGTACCCATTTCAAGGGCACCAAAAGCCCCTCGGATTCTCGTTGTTGAGGACAATCCGGCGACGGGGCAACTCATTCAATCGCAACTCACCTCTTCGGGCTATGAGACCCTGAGATGTGACAAGCCGGAACGCGCCATGGAAATGGCCGCGGAACACCAACCTGATGCCATCACCTTGGATCTCATCATGCAGCCAGTCCACGGACTGGAGGTTCTGCTACAGTTAAAAAATGACCCACGAACGTCAATGATCCCTGTCATCGTCGTGACCATCGTGGATCAGCCTGGCGTGGGAACTGTTCTCGGCGCCGACGAGTATTTGATTAAACCGGTCGATAAGGCGACGTTACTGGCCGCTGTCGAGCGCTGCCTAAGGTCCCGCGGCGGCTCAGCGCCGGCAAGGACCATTCTGGTGGTAGAAGACGATGTCTCGACCCTTGAGATGATTGTGGAGTTGCTCAGAGTGTACGGCTACGCAGTGAGCACCGCAACGGATGGCGCCCAGGCCCGTGCCAGCGTAGCGCAGTCTCTGCCCGAACTGGTCATTCTTGATTTAGTCCTCCCCAAGATGAGCGGTTTTGATTTGCTCGCGGAATGGCGTTCCAATCCTCGCACGGCTGATCTTTCCGTATTTGTATTGACTAGCAAGGATCTGACGAAGGAAGAGGAAAAGTACGTTCACGCGCATGCCGAATCGCTTTTCCGGAAGCAAAATTCCTGGCGAGAGCCGTTGATCAAGCAATTAGAGCGTGTGGTGACCTCTACGTCTTTGGAGAACGCTTGAAACATTGCATACTCGTCGTCGAAGACAATCAGCTCAACCGTGAGCTTCTCCGTGACTGGCTCGAAGTGGAAGGCTACGAAGTCTGGTCTGCGGCGGACCTGAAGGCCAGTTATGAAGTTTTCTCGAAGCGGCTTCCCGATGCCGTCTTACTCGATATCAATCTCGGTTCCGAAAACGGTCTCGACCTCATCGCTTGGATGCGCCAAAAACCGGAGCTGGGGCAAGTCCCTGTTATTGCCGTGACGGCGCACGCTCTAGTGGCGGAGCAAGAGCGGATCCTGCAAGCGGGCTGCAGAGCATGTCTCTCGAAACCAATCGACTTTCAACTGCTTCGAGGAGCACTAGACTGCTGGCTGCAAGACTCGAAAATGTCGCAGATAAATTCTTAGGTTTGCGACGCTGGCGTAGCCTCGCCGGAATCGCCTTCGCCACAGGAGCGATACCCATAATTATGCCGACAATCAACACGATGTGAATGAGGCTGGTGGAAACGTGAAAGGCCAAAAATCCAAGCAACTAAAGAATTATGAGCACTGCGGCGATTACTCCAAGCCTGTCTTTGACTCCTTTTCCTTTGAGCGCAGCTCCACCGGAATCCTGTGGTGGCGCGAAGCACGGATGCCGACGTCTCGCGGGATTCGCGCTTAGGGAGATGAGGCTAGCGGATTAGAGGATTAGAATCTGTTCGATATGAGTTACATCCTCATTGCCGGGTTTCCACATCCATTGAGAGCAGCACCTGTTGGACTTTCCACTCTAAGTGAGCAGGCGCGGCCGACCGTGCTGTGAAGAGGGCAAAGAGGGCCGGGCACTCCTCACGCATGATTCGTTTGGATTTCGTATCTCGGGGAGGTTAATTAATCGTGGAGGACGACGCTTAGGAGGGAATTGTTGACGTGGATTTCGCCGTTGTATTCGATGAAACCCAGTTTTCTGAATTTGTTCATGAAGAAATTGACGCGCGACCGCGTGGTGCCGATCATCTCCGCGAGCATCTCCTGCGAAACCTTGGTGAGGACCTTTTGAGGATGCTCCCCTGCGCCATACCGAGCGAGCAAGAGCAAAGCGCGGGCCAGCCGTTTTTCGCTGGAGTTGAAGAGCTGGTCGACCAGATCCTGCTCAACCCGAATATTTCTCGAAAGCATATAGGCGATGAACCGGTCGGAGAATTCATGCTCCGCGTGGAGCACGCGAATCATCTCCCCTTTCTCAATGCGGAGCACGGTCGTAGGAGCGACGGTGGACGCAGTCGCCATGCAGACGGACTGGCCAGCGAGGCATCCTTCGCCAAAAAAATCGCCTGGGCCAAGGATTGCTACAACGGCCTCTTTGCCTCCTTCATTGACGACAGTGAGCTTTACGCCGCCTTCCTGAATGTACAAGACATAATTTGCGGGATCGCCCTGACGGGAGATGGTTTCTTTTGCGGGAAACTCGCAGACCATTCTCCCGACGCCAGCGGAATCGAGAAAAGATTGCACATCGAACGCAGAGAATTTTGATTTCGCTCTTTGGAGGGAACGAACGACCTTGGCCGGTGCACGTCGAGCTGCAGTAGACACCATGCGCTAGAATAACAGCGAAACCGGTCCTGCCGACTGTCCAATATTGCACACTCCGTGCCAGGCAGCCTCACGACCCCAAGTCCGGGCTGAACTCCAAGAAATTCTCAGAGGTCAGGCATTTACAGATGATTTTTCGGGCTTTGGAAAACTTTACGCAATGACTGGTGCACTTCTAATCCTCCGTCTCTTCCATGGTAGTTTATGAATCCCTGCTTTCTGAATCGATTCATGAACACATTGACTCTTGAGCGCGTAGTGCCCACCATCTCCGCAAGTACTTGGTGACTTAGAACGGGTATGTCAACAACCGGGGCACTTTTTCCATTCATGTGGGCCAGCCGCAGCAGCACGCGCGCGAGCCGTTGATCCGCAGCGGAAGTCAGCAGATGCGCGACGTGATCCTGATAATTCTTGACGCTGGACAACAGATAGGCCACCAAGGAATTTGACAGGTTATTCTTTCTGCGAACCAGTTGGAGCATCTTTTCTTTCTTGATGGTACGAATGGAACTGGAAGTCAACGCGACGGCCGTGGACATGCGAAGAGGATAGCCCGCAAGGCAAAGCTCGCCAAAGAAATCATGCGGGCCCAGGATGGCAGTGACTGCGGAGGGTTGGCTTTTTGTTCGGGTAGTGAGCCGAACGCCGCCTTCTTGAATGTAGAAGAGCGAGTGGGCCGGGGCGCCTTGCTTGTAGATGTTCTGTTTTCCCCGATAACGAGAAACCGTACCGCCCAGGCTCTCTCCGGACGAGAAACCGCCAAGATGGGAGGCCATCTTGTGCATTTTTTTCATAGGTCATTCCACCTCCGCGGGATATTAGAGAACTGCTACGGCTTTTCAGCCGACTTTGCCGATTTACGAGACGCTTCTTGCGAGAATTGGAAAGCTTTGTTGGCATGTTCCAGGGCTTGTTTAGAGAGCTCGTGCCCTGTCTGGTGATCCTCTTTTCCGTGGTGCGCGGCAGCAGCACGGTGGGCGTGGGCGGCAAGTTCGTGGAGTTCAGCCGCTCTTTGGTGCGAGCTATTTGGCATAGTGTTCCGATCTAAAGGTTGGCGCTAATATGCTGTGCTTCCAGTTTTTGCTTGCCATCCAATTGTAGACATCCCGGATCAGCACAAATACCAATCGTGCGCTAACTCGCGGCCTTCGAGACCATTGTTTCCATAAATCCAAGCATGGCCTGCTTCAATTGGGAATCTACTTCGTCGGCGATGGTCATCACGTCGAGCAGCACAGTGCTGAAATCCACGCTTCCGAGATTATTCTGCAGAGTATTGAAAATACTGACCTGCAAGATGCGCGACTCTTCCACTACCATGGGGACGGTGTAGCCTTGCTTGCGCCGCAGAATTCCATGCTCACGTGCGGCACGAGAAACGGGAGCTTTGGCATCGGGGGCGAGGCGCAGGCGGCGCACCAGGTCTCCCAAGAGCAGCGGAAGGTGGCCAGTGCGCTCCTGGTAAGTCAATGATGTGGAGGTCAGTTCCTCGGTGCGCTCGACGCGGGACATCCAGTGCTGGATGGTGGCATCCAGATCACGCTCCAGAATAGCGGCGACCGGTTCCTTATTCATCGGCATATGGGCCGAGGGATCCGCAAGTTTGTTGCGGATGATTTCGGAAATCTCGGCAATGCCAATTGGTTTTACGAGGACCTGATCGGCCTGCAGCAGGAGGGCAGTCATGGCGGCTTGGAGGACAGGATAGCTGCTGAGCAGCAATGTCGCGGCGTTGGGCTGCGCACGGCGCATGGCATTGATGATTGCAAATCCATCGCAAGCTTCGGGCATATGCAGTTCGGAGAGAAGCACATCGAACTGTTCGGCAGAAATAAGTCTCAGCGCTTCGACTACGGACGCGGCGGTTACGACTTCGTAGCCTTGGCCTTCCAGGCCTTCCTGGAAGACGGCACGCATGTCGTCGTTGTCGTCCGCTAGCAGAATTTTATGTTTCCTCATCTCGGAGTACACCTTCCCAGGACAGCATGGCAGGCAGAGACGCAGCAAACTGCTCAATAACGGACATAAATGCCGCCGAGGCGAGAATATTGTTACTCTGTGACATCATTGATGCCGGAAATTTCAAATGAAGGAAACAAGTCGGGCGGCTCGGGAGCGGTCTCCGGGCGCTGCGGTTCTATGCCTTTGCAAGTAAAAACAGTTCGCACATGGAATGAACTGGAAGCGATTCGTCCTGCGTGGGAGGGGATTTTGCATGGTGCGGCAGGACTGACGATATTTTCCACACTGCAATGGCTGGGAGCATGGTGGAAGGCGTTTGGAAAGGATAAAGAGCTGGTGGCAGCCGTTTTCTCGAATTCGGACGAAGAAATCGTGGGCGTTGTTCCGCTGTATGCAGACTTGGTTGAGCCAGCGCTTCCCTTTCACGTCAGACGATTGCGTTTTGTAGGGGATGGCTCGGAAGATTCGGACAATCTCGACTTGATCATTCGAGTGGGTTATGAAACCTCCTGCGCCCAAGCCTTTCTCTCGTGGCTGGAATCAAACCCACATTGGGGCATCTGCGAGCTAAACACCCTTCCGTTCGATTCGGCCGCACTGCCGTTCTTGATTTCAGAACTGAAGACACGCAGGTGGACGCACAGGCGACTGGAACGGCCGCGTTCGACGATATCGCTGCCGGACACTTGGGAGAAATACCTTCAGCAAACTATCTCCCGAAAGGAAGGAACCAAAATTGACTACTACTCAAAACGTCTGCAAAAGCGTTATCAAGTATCGATTACCAAGTGTGAAAACGCGCAAGCGCTTCCTGCATCCCTAGCGGCATTATTCGGGCTTCACCAAGAGCGTTGGCGGTTGCGAGGAGGGCCGGGGGCGTTTGCCTCCGCGGAGCGACGTGAGCTCTATTACAACATGGCGGCCTTATTTGCGGAGCGCGGGTGGCTCGAATTCTGGATTCTGCGACTGGAGGGAAAACCGGTCGCCGCGCAGATTGGCTTTCGATATTGCAATATAGTTTATTCTCTGCAAGAAGGCTTCGATCCCGCGCATTCGACCGACCGTGTTGGCTATGTGCTCAGGGCTCACGTCCTTCGAACGCTGATCGGCCAGGGCGTCCGCCAATATGAGTTTCTGGGGGGAGAAGACCCGAGCAAAAACCGATGGGGAGCGCAAGTAGGGAGCTATGCAGACATCCATTTTGCGCGGCGCCTGACACGGGGTGCGCTTTATCTGCGAATGGATCAAACCGCACGCGCTTTGAAGAGCCGGCTTCGAAATAGTCTTCCCGCTGCCCTACTCCGGGCTCTTCGAAAGGGCAAATCGTCGATAACGCTGATTTGAGACACCTTCCGGAGAAGTAGAAGTTTAGGTCGTGAAAACTCTAGAGCCTCCCTGCGGGGACGACTCCGGAAATCCTCAAAGTGAAGCTCTCTCGGCAACTGCCCTCGACAATCCACGCTATGCGTGTGTCTACAAGGTTCGCCAATTCAAGATCGATGAAAACTTGCGAAATTTTGGGCGTTCTGCGACCTCCATAAGCTTTTCAAACAGGGCGCCGCATGCATCCGCATGTGTAAGCTGGACATCGCATTTGTCGCAGAGCTGGCCGTCGGCGTGAATCACTTGTGTCACTGCCTCAAGCAGTCCTTTCTGAAAAGGCTGCCGCGTCAATTTGCATTTCCCTGCAGCGGCAAACTCACGCACTGCTTTCGAACTGTTTGCGGGGGCGAACGAGAGGTTGGCAGCACGGAACATATCAAGATCTGGGTCGTTATCGCCGATTGCGACAACGGGCTCGCCTTCGAATCTCAAGTATTTCTTTGCCCATACCAAACCAGAACCTTTCCCGATGTTCTTCGGGAGGATGGTGGTGTCCGCGTAAGTCGGCAGGAATGTCAAACGATCCAATCGCTCACACTCAAGAACGCCGGCAACCTCGGTTTCCGAGAGACCCTGGGTACGACTTCCACGGTAGCGGAAAGCCCGAATAGCAGTCCGATAATTCGGATCGATGAACACTCCGGGAAGCGATTGGACTGCTGCTTTGCAGCAGCTCAGTTGCTCAGCAGCCTCCGGATCGATGAGCGAGATTTCGCTTTGCGCCAGGGCATCGACAAATACGCAGCCGGATTCGGCAACTCCCCCTGGTAAGCGGTAGGCCTCGCAGTATTGCCGGACATCCGTGACACTGCGCGCGGTGTTGAGAATGACGGAGAATCCGTGCCTCTGCAGCCTCGAGAGAGCAATCAGACTGCTGGTCGTCGCTTGAGGAAAACCCATAACACACGAGTCGAAGACCCCGTCGAGATCGAGAAAGACGAGCCGCCGAGTCCATTGCACGGGCAAACGGTCCGGAAGCAGGGACGCCGAAAATCGGTTCATGTGATGGACCAGGAAATTGCGGGCCAGAACGAGACGATCGTGCCAGATCATCTGCGCCGCGCTATGCCTCTCGGCGCCAAGTGCGGCAATGGCCAGTTCCACCTCGATGACGCCGCGCGCCACCTTCCAAAGCAGAATTCGCTCTGCTGCGGCTGAATCACCACTGGTCCGAACGTAGTGCGCTATCAGTTCTTGCTCGTCGTTGGCGGACAGATGGAATTCGAAGACGGCGCTTGCGAGATCAAAGGCGGGATCAACAATATACAACTCGGTCCGGCCGAAATTATGGTGTTCGTAGTCAACCTTGCGAAAGCCTTCCTGTGTCTGGATCCAATCGCCTGGCTTCATGTGGCCGTCGATCAAGGCAGGGGCGCGACACACGTATTGCGAAAGATTTCGATGGAGAGCCGCCACTTTCGCGCGGCCAACGATCGGGCCGTACGCTCTTCTCAGCGAGTCGATCAGCACACTCCAGCCTGTCCACCCGTAGCCGGGGCTGATTGCAAAGGTAGGATCGTTTTTCAAGCGCAATTTCTCCGCGCGGACAGAAACATAGGCTGCGAGACGTTCGATGGGTGGCCCGCTAGGATGGCCTTTAACGCCTTCGAGCCAGTCCATGTA
>Ga0210408_10000788_pt1 | contig 36040 bp, 28 predicted proteins | sample IncBWH4MmetaG_FD_155471 | JGI IMG/M metagenome (GOLD analysis project Ga0210408, IMG submission 155471) | Forest soil microbial communities from Barre Woods Harvard Forest LTER site, Petersham, Massachusetts, United States - Inc-BW-H-4-M | ecosystem: Environmental > Terrestrial > Soil >... | reverse complement strand
CCTTGCGTCGGTTGTGCAACTCGGCGCGGACTGACTCGAGCAGGCTGCGCGCTTCTTCCTCCGCCAGGTACAGGTTGCTGTTGCGGGTCACGCGAAATGCCGCCGAGGAGGCGATGTCGTAGCCGTGATACATGCGCGCGGCATGAAACGCCACCAGGTCGGCGAGGAAGATGAAATCGGCAGTGGACTCGGAAGGCAGTCGGATCAACCGCGGCAACGCCCTTGGCACGGTGACCACACCGGTGTAGGTCAGCGCGGAACGGCGCCGGCGGCGCAGCAGGAACGCCACGCACAAGGCCTTGTTGATCACCCGCGGGAAGGGATGCGCCGGATCGACCGTGACCGGCGTCAGCAGCGGGTCCAGCTCTTTTTCGCAATACTCTTCGACGAAGGATTTGGCGGTGGAATCCAGTTCGTGCAGACCCAGGACGCGAATGCCGTGCTCGGCCAGCCGCGGACGCAACTGGCCATTCCAGCAGTCGTACTGGTCGTCGACGAAATCGTGGGTTTCCTTGTTGATGCGGTCGCGTTCTTCAGCCAGGGTCAAGCCGTCGGCCGCGCCTTCGTTGTAGCCGTCTTCGATTTGCTGCACCAGACCGGCGACGCGCACTTCGAAGAATTCATCCAGATTGCTGGCAGAGATGGAAAGGAACTTCAGGCGCTCCAGCAGAGGGTTGTTCGGGTCGCGGGCTTCTTGCAGAACCCTGCGGTTAAATTCTAACCAGGACAGCTCCCGGTTAATAAAGTAGGACGGGTCATCGAGCGAAGGGCGCGCCATGGTTTAGTGCGACTCTCCCCCGGATTGTCCCCGCGCTGTGGTCAAGGTTGGATCCTGCTGCTAGAGGTAAGTATAAAGCAGCGCTGGAAATCACGCAGGGCACGGGTGGACGCGGAACGATCGGGGAAATGGGCCAGCCGTCCGAGTGCCGCTCAGCGCCGCTGCGGTCAGGCAACCGGAGCGCGCGCACCGCGAGACCGACACGATCCCTCCTAGGCCCCTACGTGCCCGTTTGCGCCCGAGCGCCGACTACAAGAATCGGCGCCCAGGCGAATGGCCGTCGAGCTCGAAACGGGAGGAAGGGCGAGAAATCAAAAGATATAAATCGCGTCAAACTGCAAGCGTGTCAGCCAGGGCTCGGTACTGGCCAGGGGGCGACCGACCAGAGCGGTAAAGCCCAACTGAACGTTGCGGTCAAACTGGTAGAACGTATCGACCCGGTGCTGGGTGACATTAGCGCCCTGACGCAGTTCGCTGTAGTTGAAGTTGCCCAGCACGGCCTCACGCTCAAGGTAGATCCGCGTGTATCCGAACTGCACGTCGCCTTTCTCCCGCAAGCGCCCTATCCTGGCCTCGGCCCAATAGCCGCGTCGTTGATGGGAGTTGCAGGTGGCATTGGAGGTCTGTTTGAACGTCTGTGTGGCGGTGCCCCCCGGGGCAGGAAGGATGCTCACGAGATTGCTGCAAGCCTCGGTGTTCTGCACATAGTCGCCCAGTAACGTCAGTGGGAAGCGGACGTTTCCAGTGTCGATGTCGAAACGAGCGATGTTATCGAACAGTCCGAATCTTGAGCCGAACTGCGCGTTGGTGACAGAGGTGACGCCCGTGGGGTAGGCACTGCCGTTAATGGTGACGACGCTGGTCGCGGTGGTGGTGTACATGGTGTTCTGCACCGGGCTGCTGGAGTTTAGGGGCAGCACACCGGTGAGGGGCGTCTGCGGATTCTTGCTGCTCGCCCGGGCCAGGGCCACCGCGATCGCGTCCGCGCCGCGGAAGTCATAAAATCCGGAGTACGCACTGACGGTCAGCCGTGGAAGCAGTTGCCAGGTGGTCTGCACTTGGCCGCCGTAGGTGACCTGTTGCGCGATGCGCTTTCCGTTGACCGCCGTCCCGGCCACCTCGGCGAAGGGCAACTCAAACCCAACCAGGGCAACACGCTTCAGAACGGGCGAATCGATTTTGAATGCCAGAGTCTGGGCGGCGCCTTCCGGATTCAAGTCCTTATCCCAGGTGAGCTCCGTGTTGTACCAGGGGTAGGCAAACTTGCCGCCGGTGAGGGTAAGGGCGTTGAACTGCTTTGGAGTGAACTGCACGAAAGCCTGGTCGAGGGCGATGGTCTTCCGGGTGTAAAAGCCGCCTAGAGTCTGGTTGGTCGAAACCGGATCGTTAATGTCGCCCGTGGCCAGGGTGAATCCGGCGCGGAATTGTGTCCCCAGATCAGCCACAGCGTTGAAGCGTGCCCGTACCCGGCCGCGCATGCGATCGAGGGATTGATCCGACGGTCCCCCGAAGAAAGGCTCTGCCCGCAGGCGCACATCTCCGCTGAAAGAAATGGGACCGAGACCCTTGATTTGCCTCTCGAGGTTGCGGATGCGCTCGTCCGAGCTGCCGGCCTCAACCAGTTGCGCAGACGGCGGATTTTGCGGCGGAATGGGAGGCGGCGCTTGCGCGTCGTTCGCCGCAGGGTGCGTCGGCTCAGGGGCTAGCTGCGCCGCCGGGACGGCCTGGTCCCGCTGTGCCAGGGCACGCTGGAGTTGCTGGATCTGCTGCTGTTGCGCCGCGAGCGCATCCTTCAACGCCTGCAGGTCGGCGGCAGTCACCGCAGCCTCCGGTTGAGGCGTCGAGGTTTGGGCAAGGAGCGCTGCGCTCAGCAAGGGAACCACTGTCCATCGAATAAGAGATCTCATCGTTCCGTCTTCCACCTTGTTTGGAGTCTTGGGCTTAAATCCCTAATGCCTACTTCATTAGTAGACTAAATAGACATACTTTGCAATCCCCTGCCCTATCGGCCGGTCTGGGGCTCCTTTATTTCCAACGAACTGCAAACCTGGGCGGGGTTCATGTCTGCACTGCGGTGCAGATTTTTGCACCAAAAAAGCCCGCAGGACCGTTAGTTTTTTCGGGTCCTGCGGGCGCTCTGTGAGGAGGTTCGAACTGGGGCGAAGCTATCGCACCTGCTTGATCTCTGCTTTGACTTTCTGGGCCACGCTGTCGGGCAGCGGAGCATAGGTAAGGGCGGCGGTCATCTTCTGGCCGTCATCCACCATCCAGTTCAGAAAGTCCGCGATGATCTTCCCTTTGGCCGCGTCTTTCGATTGTGCCGGAATCAGCAACCAAGTGAAGCTCGCGATCGGATAGGCATCCTTTCCCGGTGCGTTGGTAATGGAGACTCTAAAATCCGCGGGCATGGTCTTCATCGAACCGGCGGCCGCGGTTACGCTCTCCAGTGAAGCCTTTACAAAACTTCCCGACGCGTTCTTCACGCTGCCGTAGGAAATCTTGTTTTGCACCGCGTAGATCAATTCGACATAGCCAATGGCGCCTTGCATCTGGCGAACGACGCCCGCAACGCCTTCGTTGCCTTTGCCACCCAAGCCTACCGGCCACTTGACCGACGTGCCTTTGCCTGCGCTGCCGGCCCATTCGGGGCTGATCTTGGACAGATAGTCGGTGAAGATGTAGGTCGTTCCGCTGCCGTCAGAACGATGCACCACGACGATGGGCTGGTCGGGGAATTTGTACTCCGGATTCGCACTCGCAATGGCCTTGTCATTCCAGTTGGTGATCTTCCCCAGAAAGATCCCGGCCAGCGCTTCGGGCGTGAACTTCACGTCCCCGCTGACGCCAGGGACGTTATACGCGGGTACGACCGCACCCAATACGGTGGGCACATGCAGGATCTTGACTTTGGACTGCGACAACTGCTCGTCGCTCATGGGGCCGTCGCTGGCTCCGAAATCGACGGTGCCCGCCAGCACCTGCCGAATTCCCCCGCCGCTGCCGATGGGTTGATAGTTAATCTGAATGTCGGGATGCGCATTGTGGTATTCGCTGAACCACTTCGAATACATGGGATTAGGAAAGGTTGCGCCGGCGCCGTTCAAGGTGGTCTGTGCCAGGGCGGGCAGGACAAGAGTCAGGCTGAGCAGAAACAGCGCTGTGCGACGTATCACTCTGTGATTCCTCCGTCGATGATTTGGTTTCCCCTAGGTTCTAGGCGCCCAGTGTTACAGTACGGTTACAAAAGCATGAATTTCTCGTGAAACACCAGGGAGCTGTGAAGAGCTGGCGCCGAATCTGGCACACTGCTGCTGCGGAGATGACGATCTCTTGAGCGACTCGAACGACCGCTTTGCTCCCGGGTGGCCGGGGATTCCTCCGCGCTGGACGTCGTCTGCCAAGTCCGGCATTGGAACCGCTCTGAATCCGCATAGCCGGGTGTGGTTCACACTCAGCCACGGCATTCTCAACGAGGTCTATTTCCCGCGCGTCGACCAGGCCTGCACCCGCGACCTGGGCCTCATCATCACCGATGGTAAAAGCTACTTCTCAGAGGAAAAGCGGCACTGCAGTTTCGAAAACACGCCGCTCGAACCTGGAGTTCCCGTCTTCTTGCTGACCAACACCAGCATCGACGGGCGCTATCGCATCCACAAACAGGCCTACACCGACCCCTATCGCAACGTCGTGTTGCAGAGAGTTCGGCTCGAGCCGCTCCAGGGATCGCTCTCGGACTTCCGTTGCTACGCCTTGCTCTCGCCTCACCTGGCAAACTGGGGCAATGGCAATACCGGCTGGAGCGCGGACTACAAGGGACTATCCATGCTGTTCGCGGAGCGCGACGGCGTGGCCCTGGGCTTCGCGTGTTCGACACCCTGGTTGGCCTGCTCCGTAGGTTTCGTTGGATATTCCGATGGATGGCAAGACCTCTCACAAAATTTCCGGCTGACCCGGAACTACTCCCGCGCCGAAAATGGCAACGTGGCCTTGACCGGAGAAATTGACCTGGCGGCCTGCCACGGCGAATTCCTGCTCGCGCTGGGCTTCGGACGCAACTGCTGGGAAGCCGGGCAACAGGTGCGCTCGAGCCTACTCGAAGATGGCGACGCGATCCGCGAACACTATGCGCGTCATTGGCGCACCTGGCACGACGGCCTGCTTGCACTCGACGAACCGGCGCGTGAGGTCGATCTCTACAGGACCAGCATGGCGGTGCTCCGCTCGCACGAGTCTAAGGACTTTCTGGGCGGGATCATCGCCAGCCTGTCGATTCCGTGGGGCTTCAATAAAGGCGATGAGGATCTCGGCGGCTACCACCTGGTTTGGCCGCGCGACCTGGTCGAGACCGCCGGGGCCCTGGTCGCCGGTGGCGCGGTAGACGACGCTTTCCGCGTGATGCGCTACCTCGAAGCCACGCAGGAAGCCGATGGACACTGGGCACAGAATCTGTGGCTCGACGGCAGGCCTTATTGGGGCGGTCTTCAGATGGACGAGACGGCCTTCCCCATGCTGCTGCTCGATCTACTTCGCCGGGAAGCTGCCGGCGCGCTGGGCGACTTAAGACGCTGGTGGCCAATGGTGCAACGAGCCGCGGGCTTCATCGTTCGCAACGGACCGGTAACACAACAGGACCGTTGGGAAGAAGACGGCGGCTACTCGCCGTTTACGTTGGCCGCAGAGATCGCTTCCCTGCTGGCCGCCGCCGACATCGCCGAGGCTGTTGGCGAGCCCGAGGCGGCGTCGTATCTGCGAGAAACAGCCGACAGCTGGAACGACAATATCGAGCGCTGGGTGTACACGACCGACGGCGATCTCGCCCGCCAGATCGGCGTTGCTGGCTACTACGTTCGCATCTCCCCGCCCGAAATCGATGGCGCGGCGTCTCCTGTCCAGGGCTTCGTGCCCATCAAGAATCGCCCGCCGGATCAGAGTTTGGCCCGCGCGACCCAGATCATCAGTCCGGACTCGCTGGCGCTGGTGCGTTTCGGACTGCGCGCGCCCGACGATCCCAGAATCCTGAACACCATCAAGGTCGTGGACAGCTTGCTCCGCGCTAAGCTTCCTCAAGGTTCCTGTTGGTATCGCTACAACGGCGACGGCTACGGCGAGCACGAAGACGGCAGTCCGTTTGACGGGACCGGGATCGGGCGTCCATGGCCGATGCTGGCCGGCGAGCGTGCCCACTATGAACTGGCGGCGGGGCGTCCGGATTCGGCCGAGGCCTTGTTGCGGGTCATGGAAGGTTCGACGGCGGGCGCCAGCCGCCTGATTCCGGAACAGGTCTGGGACGCACCCAACATACCCGAGCTTGAACTGTTTACCGGAAAGCCCTCCGGATCGGCCTGCCCGCTGGTGTGGGCCCATGCGGAATACGTCAAACTGCGGCGGTCGCTTCGTGATGGCCGGATCTTCGATCAACCGCCACAGACCGTGCAGCGCTACCTGGTCGAAAAACAGACTTGCCAGTTCTTCCCGTGGCGCTTCAATAACAAACCACGGACCATGCCTTGCGGGAAAAAACTGCGTCTCGCTTTGCTGGCACCGGCCACCGTGCGCTGGAGCATCGACCGCTGGCGGACCGCCCTCGACACAAAAACTCACGACACCAAACTCGGAGTGCACGTACTCGATCTGCCCGCGGAAAAGTTGACGGTGGGACACACCATCGTATTCACTTTCCACTGGACCCAGCCGGATCGCTGGGAGGGAGTGGACTACGCGGTGGTGGTCGAGTAGTCGGCTTCGCCAGAAAGCAGAAAAGCGTGTTTGGATTCTGGATCCGACGAATGCGCTCGGTAGTAGTGCGGAGGTCATGACGACGGACCGTGCAAGGCGGCTTTTGCTCATATCGCTTCTCCTCGTGACGGTGATGGCCGTGCGCGGCGCTGCCATCGGAGACTGCAAGCTCGGGGATCCCACCGGTAACTTCGCGGGCACGGCCTTGAGCAGGCAGGTAGGAAAGCTCGAGGTATCTTTTAGCCTGCAGTGCTCCAACGGGCACTACGAAGGAGAGTTGAGCACGCCTGTTGGCAACTTTTTAGTCACCGCAGGAAGGTACGAGACAGGCCAATTGCACTTACAGCTGGCGGCTGACGGCAGTTCCGTGACGATTGAGGTGAAGCTCGAAGGGGATAGCCTCCAGGGGAGCTTCGTGAGTGGGGACGATCAGGGAACAATCGATCTGCGGCGCACCGAACAGTCCCGAACGACGAATCCGGTGAAGCCCGGTGCGAACCTAAGCAAGCAACAATGGCGAGAAGATTTTGCATTTTTTGTTCGTGAATTACCAAAACGGCACGCAAACGCTTTTCACTACACGCCTCGCGAGAAATTCGAGGCCGCCGTGGCCGCCCTAGACCAGCATCTCGACCATCTCAATCCAGATGAGATCTATGTAGGCTTGGACCGACTGGCAAACCAGATTGGCGATGCTCATACCTACGTCGAGTTCCCCGCCGATGACGCCAATCTTCCCATCGAAATCCGCCAATTCGGGGATGCATACCGGGTTGTGGCTCTAGTGCAGGGGAACGAGAAGGGGCTCGGCGCCCGGGTAGTTGGCATCGCAAACACCCCGATTGCCCGCGCGCGAGAGCTGGCTGCGTCGCTCACGCCCCGGGACGAGACGCCCGAACTGGCCAGTGCAAGGATCGAAGGATTTTTGACCACGGGCATGGCGCTTCACGGTCTGGGGATTACCAAGGACCGAAATGTCGCTCACTACCGACTGGCTGGCGATGGTGGCAAGGAGTTCACCATCGAAGTCCGTGCGCTGCCAACGGGTAGTGAGCCTCAGTGGATTTCAGCGGCAAGACAGGTGCCTCTAAGCGGTCAGGGCCCGGAAGACAAGTTCTGGTGCAAGTATCTCCCGGACGCTCGCACTCTCTACTGCAATGTTCGCCAGATTCTGAATCTCACCGATCCTGCGAGGGAGATGCTCGGCCTGGTGGATCAACAGAGGCCGGATAAACTCGTCATCGATCTGCGTCAGAACAGTGGGGGAGATTTCAACGAGGGGCTGAAGCACCTTATTCATCCAATCGGAGAACTCAACAAGGTCAACAGGAAGGGGCACCTATTCGTACTCATCGGCCCGAATACGTTCTCTGCGGCAATGTCGAATGCCGCTCAGTTCCGTGGGCAAACCGAGGCCATGCTGGTGGGACAAATGATCGGGGAAAGACCCAACAGCTACCAGGAATCCCGCCAGATGACGTTGCCCAACTCGGGCTGGGTTGTTCACTACTCGACTCAGTACTACAAGTCTGTCGCGAGCGGCGAGAACGTTATCCGTCCGGACAGGGAGATTATTCCGTCGTGGGAAGACTATGTGGCTGGGCGAGATCCGGTGCTTGATTGGGTTCTGAATCGAAAAGCAGAGTAAACATGACAAGCCGAATGGGATGGGTGGCCGCGAAACAGCAACTTTCCCGACCCGCCTAGCCCGTGTACAACAACTCGACCACGGTGCAGTCGTCCCCGAGGGGGGTGCCGTTGCAAAAGTCGTTCACCGCACTAAAAATGTCTTCGAGGGTGGCGTTCTTGGCCGCGACCGCCTCCAAGCGCTCGTTATCGAAAAACTCGCCTTCCGCATTCTCTGCTTCGGTCACGCCGTCGGTTACCAGGATGAAGCGGTCGCCGGCCTTCAACTGGACGCGGTCCCCTTCGTAGGTCGCGTCGGCCAATAATCCCACCGGCAAGTTGCCATGCTCGGGGCGGCTCACGCGGCTTCCGGAGACCAGTAGCGGGGGAACGTGGCCGCAGTTCACGTACTCCAATTCACCATCTTTGCGAATGCGGATGATGATCACGGTCGCATACTTTTCGCCCAGGTGCTTCTGGGTAAAGAACCGGTTCACCGCGGCCATGATTTCCGCCAGCGGCATGCGTGCGCTCAGGTGGGAGTAGACCATGCCTTGCAGCGTCGACGCCAACAAGGCGGCCGACACCCCCTTGCCGCTCACGTCGGCCAGCACCACGGCTAACCCGTCTTCGGTGTTTACGACATCGAAAAAGTCGCCGCCAATTTCTTTGCAGGAAAGATTTCTCCCCCGCATCTTGGCGAAGGGGATGTCGGGAATGGTCACGGCCATCAGCCGCTGCTGAATGGAAGCGGCGATGCCGAGTTCTTGCTGGTAGCGGCGAGCCGCCTCTTCGGCCTGGACCAGGCGCGCATTTTCGATCAGCGATGCCGCTTCGGTCGCGATCGCGTGCAAAATGTCGTGGCTCACGCTGGAAATGTCGCGGGAGGCGAACCGGGAATCGAGGTACAGGGCGCCAACGACTTCGACCGCTGTTGAGGGCGAAGCCGGCGAATTGGCGTCGCGCGTGGTCTGCACCTGCGGCTTGCGCAGCGGCAGGCAGATGACCGTCCGCAAATCGTAGGCGACGATGCTCTTGCGAACCGCCAGGTCCATGGACTGGCTGGTATCGGTGACCAGAAATTCGGAATTCGACTGCAGAGCCTCGTCCAGGATGGAGTGCGAAATGGTTTTGTCGTCGAGCAGGGCTTCGCCCTTCGAATTCCGCCCCGCGACCAGTCGCAACTGCCCCTCTTCGTCTTTGAGGAAGACGTAACCACGCTCGGCGCGGATCAGTTTCAGGGTGGTGTCGACCAGAGTGACCAGGATCTCGTCGAGCACACCGACGGTGTTGAGTTTGCGCGCGGCTTCCAGGAAGAGCGTGAGCTTCTCGAGATCGGTGGTGTCGGTGGAAATCTGGATTCCGGAGATCTGGCTTAAGAATTCGCGGGCGGTGTTAGAAGTTGCGTGCTGCGGGCTGAAAATTACATAGGCAACATCGCGGACACCAAATTCCACGCGATCGTTGCGCTGCAGCCTTTGCCGCTGGACACGTTCCCCATTCACGTAGGTCCCGTGCTTGCTGCCCTGGTCGACGACAAAAAAATCGCCGTTTTCGGCCACGATCAGGGCGTGGTCGCGCGAAACGCGGGGATCGGGGATGACCAGGTCCTTATCGACCTTGCGCCCCACGGAGAAGGGCGTCCGGTTCATGATGATGGAGCGCTGCTCGTTTCCCTGGACATAGATCAGCGAGGGAAATACCCCGGAGCCTGGGTCGGAAGTTATACCGGAAATGGGAGGAAACGCCATCGGGCGGAGTCGCTCTAACAGAATACTAGAGATAGAGATAATGACAGGAATCAGGCCCAGCGGAAAGGGGCCGCATCCGCCTGTTTACCGCGCAGTCCTCTGGGCCACCCGACGCCGCAACCGATTCTAATTGCGGCGCTACAGATTGCGGGACGTGTTTCAGGCGGGGTCAGAACCCAACCTCAGACGCTAAAGCGCAACCTATTCTTGGGATCTTCACGGGCACGAGTGAACTCGTGCCCTTCCCACTTGCTTCGCGCCAGGCCCTTTCCACAGCCGTGACCCTGTGCCTTCCCAATCTGCTCCGGTGTGCGCTCCAACCCACTGGCTAGGCGTGACTGTGCTGAAAGGCCGCGATAGCCTGTTGCTCGGTGTCGTAAACCTCGAAGACCGTTGCCAGCTTGGTGATCGAAAGCACGTCGCGCAGGCGCTGGCCGAGTCCGGTCAGCTTGATATCGGCACCGGCGGCGCGCGCCGAGGAGTACACACCCACTAGCGTTCCCAGGCCACCGCTATCGATGTAGCTAACTCCGCTCAGGTTGAGCACGACCTGCTTGGTGGTCGTGAGCAGTTTCTTCAGAGTATCCCGCAGCGCGCTGGCTTCCTCCCCGAAAACGATCCTCCCGGCACCCGAAACTACCGTGACTCCGTCGGCCACGCGTGTTTCCAGTTTGAGCGTCATCCCCGTCCTCCACGCCAAATCCTGTCCAATCGCCCGAGAAAGCCTATCGCTTGCCTTCGGCCAATGCAAGCCGCTCCGCCGTTTTCACCCCGCATTTTGTAAGTTTTGCCACCTGTTTGTGACAGGATCCGGCGGCTCGGATAGACTGCGGCAGGCAATGACCGAAGGCCAGCCTGCCACGCCGCGAATGACGAACCGACTGCGAAGCCGGGCCCATGCCTTGCTGATCGTGGTTTGTGTCACCGGCATCATGACGCTCTATTACAAGCGCTTTCTGGAAGCCGGCCAGGGCACCGACTTCCCGCATTTCTATTGTGCCGCAAAGATTGTGGCCGCCGGGCTCGGACATCAGCTCTACGATATCCCTCTCCAGTGGGAATTTCAGCGACGCTACACCGGACGAGTCGGGAATTTCTTCATCCACCCGCCGTTCGAAACGTTGATCTATCTTCCCTTCGCCAGCCTTCCCATCCAGGCCGCCTACCTGGCATGGACCCTTTTCACCCTGGTGGTCCTGGCGGTGGCGGCGTGGCTGTTTCACAGCCGCCTGTCCCTGCCCATAAGCCCCGGACTCACTCTGGTGCTGCTGCTGTCGTTCGTGCCGGTTTCCCTGAACTTTCTGCAAGGGCAGGACACGGTTCTGCTGCTACTCGTTTTTGTCCTGACGTGCGTTGCTCTCGGGGAGGGCAAGAACTTTGAAGCGGGATGCCTGCTCGCCCTCGGTCTTTTCAAATTTCAGTTCGCGCTGCCGGCTGTGGTCATCTTCTTCGTGAGCAGGAAGGACGGGTCGAAGAAGAAGTTCGCCGCCGGCTTCGCGCTCGTCGCCGCGGTGCTCGCGCTCATTTCGCTGGGAATTTCCGGCTGGTCTTCGTTGACGAGTTACCCTCGGCTGCTGCTGGGTTTCGGAAATGTTCCCTTCAACGGTTTCCATGCAGAGGCGATGGCCACGGTTCGTGGCCTTTGTCTGACGTTGTTTCCGGCCGGTTCCGTTCTGGGCCGAGTCGCGTTCCTAGGCACGTCGCTGTTGGTGCTTGCTGTCGCAACGGATGGGTGGAGACGATTGAGACCAACCGCCGCAGGTCTAGCGGTTTCGAACGCCGTGTTGGCCGCCGTTCTGCTCAGCTATCAGGCCAGCCCTCACGACCTGACGCTGGTGGTGCCGCCGCTATCTCTGACCTTCACCTATCTGTGGCGAACGCCCGGCCTACCTTCGCTGTGGCGGCGGGTGTCACTCTTCGTCCTGGCCGTGTTGTTTTTGCCGCCGCTTCACGTTTATGCGGTACGCGTTCACCAGTACGTTCTGCTCACATTCCCGATCGGGGCGATGTTCGTGCTGAACTATTTCGAGATCGATCGCGCGCGGCGAGGGAGGAGTGCTTACCCGGAATTCGTTTCATAATCGGCCAGCTGATCTTTCGCTCCGCTGGGGCTTGTCGGTTTCTCACCTTTTCCCACCGCTTACGCCGTGGGCTTCATTCTTTCACCGCTTCGGGGGAAGAACTCGGGCGTCGAGGGATGCATTCCGCGATCAAAAAGCAGATTCCTCCCGTCGCGCCTTGCTCGCGCTGGGGACTTTCAGCGAGCTATCTGGTCCCGCGCAGCTCGCGTCAGCAGCGACGCCAAGTGGACGATCAGCACCAGCGGAATTGCGAGGCTGGTATAGAGAGGAATCGCCCATCCCCGCTGGACGGACGGGGCCGGAATCGCCATGTTGGCAAGGGTTAATCCCAACGCCGCCAGCCAGGGCCAGCCCACGATGGCGACCGTCAGCATGCATACTGCTTTCGACAAAGCACCCTTGTTCCAGAGCTCCGGCCATTCACGAGCAATCAAGAGAACGGCGGGTAGCAGGAGCAACTGGTTGTAAGGAGCAAACATCGGGATGACGATCAGAGTTACCGCCAGGGCGGTCGCGAGCAGCAGGGAGAATTCGCGTGAACCGACTTCCGCGCGGCGCAGCCGCCAGGCGAGTGCAAGCAGAAGCAACAACGCCGCCAGAGCAGCCACTCGTCCCAGGGCCGGCGACAGCAGTGTGTCGAGCAGCGACCGTCCTCCCGTATATCGCTGGTAGTCGCGGGTTGCGGTCAGGAAATCGCCGATCCATCCAGGAAGAACAATTTCCGCCCCACTGGCGAGCACAGCCATACCCAGGCTGAATCCCCAAAACAAGCTCTGTCGACGTTTCCGATCGCTTGCCGCCCACAGCAACAGACAAAGCAGCACAGGCAGAACCAGCTGCGGCTTGATCGTGGCGACCGCCAGCACAGCGCCCGCCGCGAAGAAATGCTTTCCCACCAGCAAGGCGGCAGAGCCGGCAATCAACGCCGCCACCAGCAGGCTCAACTGCTGCAGCTTGAACCCCTGCACTGCGGGAAAACTTCCCAGGGTCAGGATCACCAGCAGCGCGGTGGTAGCCCGCTTCGGACGCCAACCGATCGCGCGCAGCCACAGCCACACGCTCCCCAGGGTCAGCAGCACAAGCACACACTCGTAGCCAATCATCACGCCGTCAAACGGAAGACCAACGGTGGGTGCTAGCAGGAATGCGACGTACGCGGGGTAGGCGAAGGCCTGCTGGTCTTTTGGATCTCCGGCCCGTCTCGGGTCCAGTTCTCGCCCGTAGTATCCAAGCTGGATCTCGCGGGTGACCTCGGGACTATACGGGTTGCGGTGATAGAGCAGAAGGTCGCGTGCACCCACCCACCTGGGATAGAGATCCGACAGATTTCCCCGCGGACGCTGGTGAGCCAGGGCATCGGACCGCTGGTAGGGCACCAACACGCGAGCGACGTAGTACCACATGCTCGCCGCGAACAGGAGCGCCAGAACCACGCCAGTTTTGGAATTTCTCAGCAAACGTTCGACGCTCCGCTGCCGCTCGGAGCCCGAGCGGCCCCCATGTTACAACTTATGCGGACCCAGCTCCCGTGCGACTGCGTTTTCTAGTCTCTGTGGCAATCGGCGTGGCGACCGGCACCTTCTGCTGGTTTCTGCTGGCGCATTTTCGCCTGGGCGCGGGAGACTTCAACTGGGCCGTCGTCGCCGCGCAGGACCTGCTGGCGCACCGCAACCCGTACGACCGCCCGATGCAGCTGTATCCCCTGACCTGCGCACTGTTCGGATTGCCCTTCGTCTGGCTTCACCCGGAAGTCGCCGGCGGTGCGTTCTACGGTCTCAGTTCCGCGCTCATGGCATTCGGATTATCGCGCCACGGATATCACCGTTTGCTGGTATTCATGGCGTATCCCTATTGGGCGGGTATCATCGAAGCGCAGTGGGCGCCGCTGATCATCGGGAGCGCATTCTTCCCTCTGTTGCTGCCTGCCACGCTGGCGAAGCCCCAACTCGGAATTCCGGTTGCGTTTACCTCGCTCACCAAGCGCGGCCTTCTCGCGTGTCTCGTGGTGGTCGCCTTAACCTTCCTGGTCATGCCACGCTGGCCCTGGTTCTGGATCGCGCATTTTTACAAGTACGAACGCTTCATTCCGCTGCTGGTCTTGCCCGGGCCACTGCTCCTGCTGGCACTGCTGCGGTACCGCGAGCGCGACGCCCGCCTCCTTCTCCTAATGGCCGCCCTTCCGCAACGCTGGCTCTACGATCCGCTCATCCTCTGGCTTATTCCGAAATCGCGCCGCGAACTCGTCTACACCGTCGGCCTGAGTTGGCTGGCGGGAATCTGGCGCTGGTACAACCATCCGCACACCTTCACCCAGATCGGGCGCGTGATCGTGCTCTCGATGTATCTGCCCATGCTGGTTGTTGTGCTGCTCCGCCCGGGCGGCACTGAGCCCTGCCCGGCTGAATCGTAGTCGGCAGGAAGGTCATTACATCGAAGCGCCCGCCCACGTATCATGCTGGCACGGTGCGAACCGTCCTCGAGCCAAAACGCCTCTTTACTGGAATCCTTTTCCTGGGGATCTTTACTCTCGCCGCGCGTAACATCGCGGACCCCGACTTCTGGTGGCATCTCAGGACGGGTCAATATATCGTTGAAACCCGGTCCGTCCCTCATGCAGACCCCTTTTCTTTCACACGACTCGGCCATCCCTGGATGGCCCACGAATGGCTGTCGGAAGTTCTGATCTATACCGTCTACCGGGTGGGTTCGTGGGGCGGGTTGATCGTCGTGTTTGCCGGCTTGACCGCCGCTACTTTTTTCCTGCTCTACCTGCGCTGCAAGGGACATCCCTATATTGCGGGTTTGCTCGTCCTCTGGGCAGCGTTCGCATGCCGGCCTACATGGGGAGTGCGTCCGCAGACACTCTCGTTCCTGTTGGCGAGCGTCTTGCTGTGGATTCTTGAGCGTCCGAAGCGCACCCAGCGAAGCCTGTTGTGGATCGTCTCGCTGACCCTGCTGTGGGCGAATCTGCATGCCGGGTACTCTCTGGGTATTGCCCTGCTGGTCCTGTTTCTGATCGGCGGATGGCTCGATGGTATCTTCGGCTTCGCGCGTTGGATCGAGGTCCGCGCTGAAATAAGGTGGCTGTCTCTGACCCTGATGCTCTCGCTCGCGGCAGTTGTCTTTAATCCGAACGGCGGGCGGCTCTATCTCTATCCCTTCGCCACGTTTCACTCCACCGCAATGCAGAAGGACATCGCTGAATGGTTTTCGCCTGATTTTCACCGGGGCGAGTACCTGCCGCTGGTCGCGATGCTGATCGCCACCGTCGTGTTCCCCAACCTCAGCCGGCAGCGAATGCGGCCCCGCACGATGCTGCTGGTTTGCGTATCAGCGTACGCGGCCCTGCAATCGGTGCGGTTGATCCCGATCTTTGCTCTGATCGCGACCCCTTTCCTGGCTGAACCTGGGGATGCGTTTATGCGAGCGCGGCAACGGAGTTCCCGAGCCAGCGAGCAACTTCACCTCACGATGACGAAGCTCGCATTCAACTCTGCCATAGCAGTCGTTCTGATCGTTTTCGTCTGGGTGCAAGTCCGCCAGGTTATCCTGCGCCAGCCCGAATCCGAGGCTGCGACGTTCCCCACTGCGGCCGTTTCATTCTTGCGCGAGCACCACCCTCCCGGGCCCTTATTCAATGACTACAACTGGGGTGGATATCTAATCTGGAACCTCTATCCCGCCGAGCGGGTCTTCATCGATGGCCGCGCCGACCTCTATGGCGACGAATTTATGGACCAGTATTCGGCAACCTACAATCTGACTGGGGACTGGCAGGAACCGCTCAACCGGTGGCAGATTGCCACGGTGATGGTCCCCTCCCAATGTGCTCTGGCAACGATCCTCCCGGCGAGTGGGTCCTGGAAGCCGGTTTTCCAGGATGCGCAGGCCGTCGTTCTGGTCCGCGTCAGCCCCCCAATCCGGCAAGAATCAACCCCAAATACCAGCCTTGCACCGACCACTCCCGCCCTTCAGACCAAGACCGCGCCAGAACCGTCAATATCGACCCCAAGGGACCCAAGAAATTAGCTTCCCGTCAGCCATAGTCGAGGTATGATAGCGTCATCGCCGCTTTGGTAGGCGGCTAAGATACCCTCAAATCCTTGATTTGTACTGAGATAAGAGAAATCCCCGCGCCGGATCGGCGGCGACGCAAGCACTATCCAGTCTGGCCGGGAAAGATCATTCCGCGTGTGTGTCGAACCCATGGGAGGCGAACGAATGTATCCGATTCTCAGCAGGCTGTTTGGCGACGAGCAGGGGCAGGACATTGCGGAGTACGCTGTGATGTTGGCGGTAATTCTCGTGATTGTAGTGGGCACCATCCGGCTGATCGGTTCCAATGCCAATAACGTGTTTTCTCAGGTCGCCAGTTCGGTTCAGTGAGTTGAATCCGAGCGAGCAGCGCTGCCACCTGGCAGCGCGAAAAGCTGGCCACCGCGGCTTCGTTGAGTGCCTGGTTGACTGGACGGCATGGCCGGAGAGTACTGTTTGATTTTTCGTGCTGATATGAACGTGCGGCTCTCGGTCGCACGGTCGCAGTTTTGGGCGAGGTTTGAGGAGTAGCAATGAATCGTTCACGGCTCCTGTTCATCGGGTTTGTTGCCCTGGCGCTAGGTGCCTTCGTAGCCTTCGTTATCTACAAGAATTTGCTATTGAAGTCCGGCGGGAACAACGAGCCTGGCGTCGACGTGCTGCTGGCTGCCAAAGACCTCACCGTGGGAGCAAAGCTCGGGGAGAGCGACATCCGCGTCGCCAAGGTTCCGGCGTCGGTGGTTCCTCCCAACGCCTTTCGCTCGCCGGGTAAGGCGCTCGGACGGGGCATCATTCTGCCCGTCTCGCGCGGAGAATTCATCCTTCCCTCGAAGCTCGCCGCCGAAAACGCTGGTTCCGGTCTTCCCTCGCTGATCCCGTCCGGCATGCGCGCCGTGTCCGTGCGGGTGAATGAGGTTGTGGCGGTGGCCGGCTACGTGGTCCCGGGAACTCGCGTGGACGTGTTGCTGACGGGCAATCCTGCGGGCGCCAATGAGCAGCAGACCACGACGGTGTTGGAAAACGTCTTGGTCGTTGCCGCCGGGCAGCATCTGGAACGTAATGCCGCCGGTGACCCGCAGTCGGCTCCCGTCATTACCCTTCTGGTGTCTCCGGATGATGCCCAGAAGCTAACTTTGGCCAGTTCACAGGGTCATATTCAGCTCACGCTGCGCAGCCCAGTCGATACCAAGCAGGAATCCCTGAACGCTACGAAAGCGAGCGGACTGTACAAGAACCTCGCGGAAGTCCCGCACGCCGCTCCCCGCCCCAAGACAACGGGGAAGAAACTCGTGGCGGAGGCGCCGCCAGCCGCGTCACCCTACAAGGTCGAGGTGATTCGCGGCACCAAGGTTGACGAGACCAAGTTCCCGGATCAGTCCGGCGCGCACTGAGAATGGTTTTCCGGCAGACAAAATCAATGCTGTTATCTCTGCTCCTCAAGACGAAATTCACGATGAATCTTTGCACGCGGTTGCTTACCAGCGCGCTGGTGAGCGCGTCGCTTCTTTCCTCCGCAGCCATTGCAGAAACGCTCCAGCAGGACGCCACTCCTGCGCCCCAATCCGCCCAGCAACCGGCTGTGCCACCGCCGGTCGAGCACCCCTCTTCCGCAACCGTCCCTTCTCCTGCGGAAGCCACCGGCGCCGCCCCTTTGCGGGTCATGGTGGGCAAGTCTCTGCTCATCAACACCAGCGAACGGCTGATTCGTGTTTCCGTGACCGATCCGGCCGTCGCCGATATCCAGGTCCTGACGCCAACGCAGATCCTGGTCCACGGCCGCTCCGCGGGCGAGGTGTCGCTGCTGATCTGGGACGAGCTCGAACGCTCGCGCAGTTTTGATCTCCGCGTCGATGTCGACGTGACCGCCGCCGCTGAGGAAGAAAAGAATGTCTTCCCCGACGAGCAGATTACCGTCACTCCGTCGCGCTCGGCTATCGTGCTCTCCGGACACGTCTCGGACGAAACCGTCGCAAAGCGCGCCGAACTCATCGCCGGAGCTTACTCGAAGAATGTCGTCAACGTGCTCACGTTCGGTCCGACGGGCGCCCAAGAAGTGCTGCTGCAGGTGAAATTTGCCGAAGTCGATCGCACGGCCTTAACCCAGCTCGGGATCAATATGTTCTCAACCGGAGCCACCAACACCATCGGCACAGTTGGCACCGGCCAGTTCGGCGGTTTCGCGCCTCCAAAAATTAACTCCCAGACCTCGACTACCACCTCGGGTTCCACCACCAGCGCTCCGTCGTCGGCCAGCCAGCAAACCATCAGCGACGTGCTCAACCTGTTTCTGTTCCGGCCAGACCTTCAGCTCGGCGCCGTCATACGGGCGCTGCAAACCAGGAACCTGCTCCAGATCCTGGCCGAGCCGAACCTCATCGCCGTCAACGGCAAAGAAGCCAGCTTCCTTGCCGGCGGCGAGTTTCCCTTCCCCATCGTGCAACCGGGCCAGGGATTCACCGCGGTAACTATTCAGTTCAAAGAGTTCGGGGTTAAGCTCAAATTCAAGCCGGTGATCATGCCGAACGGCAATATTCATCTCAATGTAGTGCCCGAAGTCAGTACTCTGGATTTTGCCAATTCGCTCACTATTTCCGGCTTCACGGTGCCGGCCTTAAGCACGCGCCGCGCAGACACCGAGTTCGAGTTGCAGGACGGCCAGAGTTTTGTGATTGCGGGCCTCATGGATAACCGCGTCACCGACATCGTCAACAAGATTCCGGGGCTGGGCGACATCCCCATCCTCGGCAATTTCTTTAAGAGCAAGAGCCTGCAGAAGAGCAACGCGGAGTTGATGGTCCTGTGCACCGTCCACAAGGTCTCGCCGAATGTACAATCTCCGCCGGGACCTCGCGATCCGCTACCCTTCTTGAACCAGGACAAGTTCGACGGAAAGAAGCCTTCGGCGGGAAAGTAGTTTGGTTGCATGGCTGAGCTTTCAGTAGTCATTATCGCGAGCGATAGCGAGCAGCGCGCCGTTCTGCAGGTGCTGGTGGATGGCACGAGTGTGGCCCGCAACGTGCATTCCGCACCCGCCTATCCCGCCACGGCTACCGATCCCCTAGTTCCGCGCATCCAGGGCATTCAGCCCGACGTGATTCTGATCGACATTCCGTCGGACGCGTCGGCGGCCGCCCTCCAGGCCGTCGAGGTACTTCACCAGGAGTTGCCCGACATTGCGGTCTTTGCCGTCGGCAGCATGTCGCAGCCGCAACTGATTGTGAGCGCCATGCGCGCCGGTGCGCGCGAGTTCATCGAACGCCCCACCACCACGACCGACCTGCTCGAAGCCTTTGTCCGCCTTTCGACCACCCAGCGCAAGAGCAAACGGGAGGGGCCGCGGGGCAAGGTGTTTACCGTCGTCAATGCCAAGGGCGGAAGCGGTGCGACCACGGTTGCGGTCAATCTCGCTCTCGCGCTCCAGTCCGCGCACGGCAATGTCGCCCTGGTGGATCTGGCGCCTCTGGGCCACGCCTCTCTGCATCTGAATCTCAAGGCTCCCTTCACCGTGGCGGATGCCATTCGCAACCTTCATCGGATGGATAGTTCCCTGCTCGAGAGTTTTATGGTCCGCCACCCCGGCGGTTTGCAGTTGCTGGCTGGCGCCAACGCGCCTGCCGCCACGGACCCTTCGACAGCAGAGTACGCGCGCTTGTTCGACATGCTGGCCACGCACTTCCGTTATGTCGTGGTTGACGCCTCCTCGCGGGTGGACAACGCCACCCGTCTCATTGGCAACCTTTCCGAGACCGTGCTTCTCGTGGCTCACGCAGACGTGGCATCCCTGTGGAGCGCGGCTCGCGTCGTGCAGTTCATGGGAGAAGCGAACGGCCGGGAGCGAGTCAAACTCGTGCTGAACCGCTTTCGCAAGATTCCCGGCTTCCACGAGACCGACGCGGAAACCGCTTCGGGTGCGACCCTGTTGTGGCGCATTCCAAACCAGTACTTTGCTGTGTCGGGCGCGATCGACCGCGGCGTACCGCTGATGCAGCAGAATCACACCGAGATCGCCCGTTCCTTTACGGGACTGGCGGCGCTGCTGACGCAGAACGATGACGACGTAAAACGTACAGCCTGGTCGATGTTCAAGACGGTGTAGAAAACTCATGCCAAATTTGCAAATCACCGAGCAGCGCAGCGAGTATCAGCAGGTAAAAGCCGATCTTCACCGGAAGATTCTCGACCGCCTCGATCTCGAAAAACTGGGGCGCACCAACAGCGAGACCGCCCGCGATGAAGTTCTGGTTCTGATCCGCAGTTCGGTCAACAGTGAAGCCGTTCCCCTCAGCTTTGCGGAGCGCGAACGCCTGGCCCGCGAGATTCTCGACGAGATCTTCGGACTTGGCCCGCTGGAGCCGCTGTTGAAAGATCCGAGCATTTCCGACATCCTGGTCAACCGATTCGACCGGGTCTACATCGAGCGTTCCGGCAAACTGGAGCTCACCGGGTTGTCGTTCAAAGACAACGGGCACCTCATGCAGATCATCGACCGCATCGTGTCGCGCGTCGGACGGCGCGTCGATGAATCGTCGCCCATGGTCGATGCCCGCCTGGCCGATGGGTCCCGCGTGAACGCCATCATTCCACCACTAGCGATCGACGGCGCCTGCCTCTCGATCCGCCGCTTCGGACGCGACCCGGTCACTGCCCGGCAGATGATCGAGAACAAGTCCCTCACCGAACCCATGCTTGAGCTCTTGTCGGCCATGGTGAAGGGCCGGCTCAACCTACTGATCTCGGGGGGAACGGGTGCCGGCAAGACGACGGTCCTGAACGTTCTGAGTGGTTATATCCCGAATACCGAACGCATCGTCACCATCGAGGATGCCGCCGAGCTGCAGATGAAGCAGGATCACGTGGTCCGGCTGGAGACCCGCCCGCCGAACATCGAAGGCAAGGGGGCCGTCCGGCAGCGGCAATTGATGATCAACAGCCTGCGTATGCGTCCCGACCGCATCGTGCTGGGCGAGGTGCGCGGCGAAGAAGCCTTCGACATGCTCCAGGCCATGAACACCGGCCACGACGGTTCACTCACCACCGTGCACGCCAACTCGCAGCGCGACGCGCTTTCGCGTATCGAGAACATGGTTTCGATGGCTAATCTGAATATTCCTGAACGCGCGGTGCGCCATCAGATCTCGTCGGCGATTCACGCGGTGGTGCAGGTGGCGCGTCTGTCTGACGGTACCCGCAAAGTGATCACCATTTCCGAAATTGTCGGCATGGAGACCGACATCGTCACCATGCAGGACATCTTCGTGTTCGACCGGCTCGGCATCGACGAGAGCGGCAAGGTCCGGGGCATGTTCCGGGCGACGGGGATACGTCCGAAGTTCGCGGAGAGACTGGCCACGTCGGGCTGCCGGCTCCGGCCCGCGCTGTTTGAATCACGAATGGAGGTCTGAGGAGCGGCCGAAAACCACTCATGGAGAAACTCATCGCCATCCTGATCTTCGCCGTGGTCGCGCTCGGCGTGTTTGTGGTGATTTCGTTGCTGGACGAGCGCAAGGCCAAGGCCCGCGTTCTCCGCGATCGCCTGGCGGAGACTCAGGAACCCTCGGAGCGCGCCGCGACCGAAGAACTTGCCATCGTGCGCGACGAGATGCTCAGCGAGATTCCCGCGCTCGACAGCCTGCTTCGGCGCTCTGATCGGGTCTCTGCTCTGCAGAAGCTTCTGTCCCAGGCAGATATAAAGATCCGCGCAGGCAATTTTTTGTTCTTGTGCGTTGCCAGCGGCGTCGCCTTGGCGGGCGTTATCTTTGTCTCCGCCAAAGGCGGACCGGTCTTCGCCTGGTTAGGCCTGTTGCTGGGTTTCATACTGCCCTACTCCTACGCGTCCTATCGTCGAACCAAGCGTTTCGATGCTTTCGAAGAGCATTTTCCCGAAGCCATCGACACCTTAGCGCGCGCGGTCCGCGCTGGCCACGCCTTCACTACTGCTTTAGAGATGATCTCCGACGAAGTCACCGAGCCCGTCGGCGGCGAGTTCCGCAAGCTCTTTGAAGAGCAGAAATTCGGTCTTCCCGTGCGCGAAGCCTTGACCAATCTGGCCGACCGCGTCCCCCTGGTCGACGTCAAGTTCTTCGTGACCGCCGTGATGCTGCAGCGCGAGACGGGCGGCAACCTTGCCGAGATCCTCGACAATCTGTCTTACGTCATTCGTGAACGCTTTAAGATCTTGCGCCAGGTCCGGGTGTATACCGCGCAAGGACGGCTCACGATGCTGTTGTTGATGGGGATGCCCCCGGTGATCGTGCTGGTCATGCTTTCCATGAATCCGACGTTCATCCAGCCTCTCTTCACAGACCCGATCGGACACGTGTTCCTGGTGGGGGGAATTACGTTGCAGACGATTGGCTACTTCGTCATTCGAAAGATCATCCGGATTCAGGTGTAACCCTATGGTGGCGTTGATCCTGGCCGTTCTCATCTTTGTCGCCATCGCACTGGCGATCTTCGCTTTCGGCGCCGCGGCCTACGCCCCGTCCTCGATCCTGGGCTCCCGCTTGCGTTCGCTGGCCTTCCAGCGGCCTCAGGCCCAGAGGGAAAAGCCGGTCATGAAGCAGCGCTTCGAGCAGGCGCTCGATCCGCTCAGCAAAGCGCTGCCCCTGTCGCCAACCGACACCGATCGCACCCGCGGCTGGCTGATCCAGGCGGGATATCGGGAGTCGCGCCACCTCACCATCTACCTTGGCATCCGGGTGCTCACCGCCATCGTTGCTTTTGCGGGCGGCGTCCTGTTCGGGGGATTCGGTTCGCCACTGCTGCTGATCGGCATCACCGCCTTCGGCTTTTTCGTTCCCCGTTTTGTGCTCAAGCGCATGATCCGCGATCGCCAAATGCGGATTCGTCTGGGGCTGGCGGACGCCCTCGACCTCACAGTGATCTGCGTCGAGGCCGGACTCGCCCTGGATCAGGCCCTGATGCGTGTCGGTGAAGACCTGAGCCACGCCCATCCCGACTTGAGCGAGGAGTTCTACCTGGTGAATCTGGAGATGCGTGCCGGCAAACCGCGCGCGGAAGCTCTACGCAACCTCGTGAGCCGCACCGGCGTGGACGACATTAAGTCGCTGGTCGGGACGCTGGTCCAGACGGACCGCTTCGGCACGAGCGTCTCTCAGGCTCTGCGCGTGCATTCCGATTCACTGCGTACCGAACGGCGCCAGCGCGCCGAAGAACAGGCTGCCAAGACCACAATTAAGATGGTTCCTCCCCTGGTGGTGTTCGTTCTGCCATCCATCATCGTCGTGACTCTCGGGCCGGCCATCATCAGTTTGTACCGAACCCTCATTTCCTGACGAAGGGCGGTCTGAAGCCGGAGTGATGGAACCAGGAGTGGGGATGCCGGAGTCGATTCCGGGCGGCTACGCGTTGAATTGCACCCGCCGACAATACCTCGCCACGCGTTTGTCGGTGGCCGACGGGCACTGGTCCCGGCTGTGCGGCCTGATCGGCAGGTCTCCCGAGAACTTCCGCGAAGGGCAGGGCCTGTGGATCGTTCCCTGTCGCGGTGTCCACACCCTGGGCATGCGCTTTCCCATTGATGTCGTCTACCTGACCCGCGAAAACGTGGTGCTCCATCTGGAACCAAGTCTCCCGCCCTGGCGTTTTGCACCGATCCGCTTGCAGGCAGCGTCGGTACTAGAACTTCCGGAGAACACGCTGCGAGCCACTGGCACTACAATTGGGGATGAGCTTGAAATCGACACTCGATCTACGGGAGCGGCCCGCCGTGACGCCTGACACCGGCCCCAATTTGCTGATCGAGTGGTCGTCTCCCTGGGAGGAGTTCAGGAGCGCCATCGGCCCGGCGATGGGGCGTTCGCCGGCGCGTCTCGCGGGTGAAGCCCGCACCGGCCTCGTCCCACTGCGCGGCATGCTTCTTTGCTGGGGAACGCAAGCCATCTTCATCGCTGCATTCATTTGGTTGTCGGCCCATCTGCCCAGCCTGCAACCCTATGTTCCGCGGACCCCGCCCAAGTACGACGTGATCTACTTCTCCCCGGATGAACTGCCACCAGTACAGGACCGCAGCGGCGCCGAAACGGGGCGTAGCGGTCGTGCTGGCGGGAAGGAAGTCCATCACCGCAGCCAGGCGATTCGTGTGGCCCGCGGAAACTCTGCGACCGAGAAGGTGGTCGACGCACCAAACCTCAAACTGCCCATTTCGAACGCGCCGGTCGCGAATCTGCTGGCCTTTAAGGCGAACCTCGGGCCTCCGCCCGCCGAGGGGCTGAAGTCCTCGCGCACCGCCCCCACCTTGTCGAAGGACGCGCTGCTGGCTCCGCCACCTGAAGTCTTGCGCGATCGGACCCGGGCGACTCCTGGTCTTGCGAGCACCGTGATTGCGCCTCCGCCTCAACCGCAGCGATCCCGCCAGACCATGGGCATGTCGACGACCATCATCGCGCCCTCTCCGCAAGACGTGCCCCGCGACCAGTCGCACTCGGTGATTGCGATGAACAGTTCCATCATCCAGCCCGCTCCGGATGTGCCCCGCGATCCGCCCCCACTGCGCGGACCCGCCGCGGCCTCGACCACGGTCGTGCCGCCGCCGGTTTCGGCACCCCCGCGTGATCCATTCTCCACGCCGAAATTGAACCTGCCCACGCCGGGCGTGATTGCTCCGCCACCGGCGCAAGTCACTCGCGACCTGCGCACCACCGGAGCCAGCCTCGTCGATCCCAAGGTGGTTCCGCCACCGGTGCAGTTGGGTGGACGCTCCAGTGACAAGCACGCGATTCAAGGCCTGGTCGGTGCCAACCAAGTTGTTCCACCGCCCCCGAGCGTCACCAATGGAACATCTCTTTCCGGCGGCGGAAGCGGGCACAATGACAGGCCCGGCGGCTTCGGAACCACTCTCCCAGCTGACAACGTGGTTCCGCCTCCACCCGGCGTGAGCCGGGACGCTGCCCTCTCTGGATCGGGCCGCGGGGCCGGAACCTCTCTCGGCGGAAACGTCGTGGTTCCTCCGCCTCCGAATTTAAGTAGCGCTGGAGGCTCGCTCTCCGGCCGCGGCACCTCAAGCAAGGGTGGCGGACTGGGTGGCCCGTTAGACCTCGGGTCTTCCGTTGTGGCTCCTCCGACCAGTGGAGGCAGCAACGCCAGCGGTACCGGAGTCGTTGTCTCCAGCCAGCCGGGTTCCGCCAAGGGCATTCCGGGCAACGGCGCTCCCGGCGCGATCGCCATGTCGCCCGCTGGCACTGCCAAGAGTGGAATCGGCGGTTCGGGAGACGGTAACGGCATCGGACGCGGCAGCGGTCCCGGTAGCGGACTTGCCGGGGAAGGCTCCGGGGCTGCGAAGGCGGGTACGGGGCGCGGCTCTGATCCTAGCGCGCACGGGGGCACCTCGCCGTATCCCGGTACGGGCGGCACGGGGAGCGGGACGAGCGGCCAGCCCGCGGTGCCCGGAGTCAACGTGTCGGGCGGAAGCGCAGCGGCGATCGTCGACCTGCCCAGTTTTGGATCCAACGGGAATGACCCCAGCGTCCCGGGGCGGTCGCCCGCCGGCAGGGCGCGCGGCAATCTCGACGTCACGGTGGAAGGCACCTCCCGATCTGGAGGCGCATTCAACTTCTACGGCCTGCTCAAGGGAGAGAAGGTCTATACCAAGTACCTCCCGACCGTCGACGGCATTGTGGTGATGGAGTTTGCCGACGCGTCATCTACCGCCGGCCCTCATGATCTGACCAGCCCGCAACAGCTTCGCACTGACCTGCCCGCAGGACTCACCCGGGCTCGGCTCGTCATCGCGTGCGTGCTCGATCGCTCCGGCACGCTGCGCAATATGCATGTACTCCGGGCCGATGAGGGCGCTCCTGCCAACCGGGTGATCGCCGCGCTTTACACCTGGAAGTTCATCCCTGCCTTGCGGGGCAACGAGCCCGTCGAGGTCAACGCCATCCTCGGGTTTAACATCAACACCAACTGATTCGACGAGCCCAATGAAACATTGTGCCCCTGTTCTCAGGAATTCACCCGGAGGGTTGCATCCGGCGAACGAACAGCAGATTCCCTTCGACTTCGCTCCGGGCGGGCTCTCGTGTCTCGCTGCGCTCGCCCGTCGGAATGACAACGCGGCGGGAGCGGTTACGGTTGAGCCCGAAGAATCTGCACTAGCTGTGAAAGCCCTGGGTGAGAGCTGTTTCTACGGAACAACACCGCCCGGTCGTCACCGTAGACGATCGTCCACTCCGCCACTTCCTTGAGCATGTTCGCCAGGGGCGATTCTTTCGGAGTCAGCACCCAGTTCGCGCCCATTCCCTTGAGCGCCTCATCCCAGCCTGGCTCGACGTGGATAACCTTCAAGTAATGCTTTAAGAATTCCGCGCCATACAAATCGTGCCGGTCATCGACCACCACCTGCATCTGCGGGTCGAGCCGATAGATCAGATACCCGGCCCAGTAATCCGGGCAGAACACCGGCTCTCGAATTCCGCTCCGGCTCAGCAAATCCACCGCCTCGATCGGGAATCTCTTGCCGTCAAAAGCGGCGTCGATGACTTGCCGCGACCCCAGACGGCCTCCGTTGGCGCAAGTCCAGAATCCCGCGAGCACGATGACGATCACCCAGCCCTGGCCAGCCAGCCGTGCATCCAGAGCCCCCATGCGCTCCCCGAAGTCGCGCAAACGGCCCAAGCCGCGCCGTATCCTCTCCGGCAGCCCCTGACTCCCCGCGCCCTCGTCCACGAGCGCCGACAATTGCGGCGCAATCAACAAAGCCAATAGCATCGACGAGACGGGAATATTCCGCGCCGAATACAGCCCCGAATGCACCGCGAAAACCACCACCAGCAGTTGGCTGGCGCTGAACTTCCTGGTTGCCGCCGCGCCCGTGAACCCCAACAGCAGGATCGCCGCAAAGCATTTCTGCGCCATCCCGTGAAAGCCCGGCGAGAGGAATTCGTTAATGTGATTCATCAGGAACCGGTCGCCGAGATAGCGATAGATGTGAACGTGCAACTGGTAGCCGTAGGGATTCACGAACGTCAGTGCCAACGCCGCCGCGCCCGTTAGCCCCAGCGTCCGTACACCGCGCCACTCGCCCCCGACGAGCCATCCCCGCACCGCGGCTCCGATCCCGTAAATTCCCAGCAGCACGAATCCCACCAGGAAGCCGCCGTGCAGGTTCACCCATACCAGCATGGTGAGCGGAAGCCACAACAGCCGACGCGACTTTCCGTCCCGTTCGAAGGCCTCCAGCACGCCGAACCAGATCACCGACAGCAGCCAGCTCACCACGTGCGGCCGCGCCAGGAAGTGAATCGAGGAGGCCGACACCGCCAGCAACAACACCGCCACCGCGATGGGCAGGCTTGTTCCGCGCTCCCGCATCATGCGGAACACCAGCGCGAAGGTGAACGCAATCACCAGCGCGCTGAACGCCACCACCCCGTTCAGCCCCAGCCCCCGGTGAATCGCGCCGATCCCCACTTCGTAGAGCCATTCCCACGCGTACCACGGTTTCCCGCTCATCAGCGACGAAAACGAATCGACCCGCGGCACCGAGCCCGTGCGCAGAATCCACTCCCCCGTGCGGATGTGCCAACCGATTCCGGCATCCCCCAGCAGTCGCCGCGACAGACCCACGGCCAGCGAGATGAACAGCGAAATGCAGACGAGATCAGAGACGGAAGGCACCAGCAGGCGGAACCAGCCAGACCCGGACGTTGGAGCGGCGGACACACCCGCAGATCGTTGCCCGTCGATGTCTGCCAGGGGATTCACCGAAGCTGCCAAAACGACAGCCCTACTCGCATGTGGTGCATCAGACTATTGGGAAAGCTGTAGGCAATCGCGATGCCCAACAGGGCGTGGACAATGCCCAGCGGATAAATGCTCCGGTAGCGGCGAAACATCTCGGTGAAGAACAGCGCTCCCACCAAGGTCATCGCCGTCAAAGTTACATTCGGCAGGTGCGCCAGGGTGAACAAAATCGTGCTTGCCCATATCGCCGAGCGCGTCCCCACTAGCGATTCCGTCCGCACGTAGAAAAACGACAACAGCAGGAATTGCTGAGCGAACGCCCAGATCACGTACGGCCACAGGTTCTGAAACTTCGGCCAATCCGAATTCGCAGGAATTACCTGACCCATGAGCCGAGCTACCGTTGGAATCGCGGCGGCCATGATGCAACCGACCGCCAGAATCCACGCCACGCCGCGCCACGAAGGCCAAGCCAGCCCCAGTTCTTCGCGCGAGTGCCCGCGCAAGCCGAACCAAGTCACACTCACCACCAGGGAGGCGATCAGAAAACTGTGGAACAGGCTTCGGGGCGTCCAGAAGACAGCCTCCAACAGCGCAAAGACAATGAATACTTCGGCCCAGCCGGAGAGACTGGTGCCCTCCGCCCAAGTCGCGCCCGCTGCGTTATCCTGAGGAAGACTTTTCAACCCCACTGCCATTTCTGCAATCTTATAAGTAGATACTATGGCCAGCAAGACGCAACCTCGAGTTGTCATCGTGGGCGCCGGATTCGGCGGCCTCAACACGGCCCGCACCCTCGCCCGCGAGCCGTTGCAGATTACCATCGTCGACCGGAAGAACCACCACACCTTCCAGCCCCTCCTCTACCAGGTGGCCACTGCGGGTCTGTCCCCGGGCGAAATCGCCTCTCCGATTCGCGCCATCTTTCGGGGAGAGACCAACGTCCTCAGCCTGCTGGAAGAGGTGCAGGACTTCGACCTCGACCGTCATCTCGTGAAAACCGGCGAGCAGGAAATTCCCTACGACTACCTTATCGTCGCCGCCGGCGCCACCCACGCCTACTTCGGACACGATGAGTGGGAGCCTTACGCGCCTGGCCTCAAAACCATCGAAGATGCCCTGGAAATCCGCCGCCGCGTGCTGCTGGCCTTCGAACTGGCCGAACGGCAGGCTGTTTCGGGCGCCTCTACGGAACCGTTGAACTTTGTGGTTGTCGGCGCCGGGCCCACTGGAGTCGAACTCGCCGGCACTCTCGCCGAAATCAACCAACACGTTCTGGCGCATGAATTTCGTTCCATTGATCCGAGCCGGACGCGCATCTTGCTGCTCGAAGGCGGGCCCCGTGTCCTGCCGGCCTATGCAGAAGATCTCTCGCGCAGCGCCGAGGATCAGCTGCGACGCTTGGGCGTTGAGGTCCGCACGAACACGATGGTCACCGGGATTGAACCCGGTGCCGTGCGGATAGGCGACAGTCGAATCGTGGCTCCGGTCATTCTGTGGGCCGCCGGAGTCGCGGCCTCTCCTCTTGGAAACAAGCTCGGTGCCCCGTGCGACCGCGCCGGCCGCGTCCTTGTGCAACCCGACCTCAGCCTACCCGGCCATCCCGAGGTCTTCGTCATCGGCGACCTCGCCGCACTCAAAGACGGACAGGGCAAGATGCTGCCGGGCGTGGCTCCCGTTGCCATTCAAGAGGGCAAGTACGTCGGCCATCTGATCCGCAACGAACTGCGCGGGAAGCCTCGGCAGAATTTCCACTACTGGGATAAGGGGAGCCTTGCCACCATCGGGCGGGCCGCCGCTGTCGCCCAGTTCGGCCGGATTCACATCTCGGGCTTCGTCGCCTGGCTCTCCTGGCTCTTCATCCACATCTTCTTCCTGATCGGCTTCCGCAACCGGCTTCTGGTTTTTATCCAGTGGGCCTGGTCCTACGTCACTTACGAGCGGGGCGCTCGGCTGATCACTGGAAGCGCCGAACTCCCGGGATATACGGGCCTGTATCCCAGCGGGTCCAAGGCGGCGGAATCGCCCGCAGACAAGGCCTCCGGAACCACGGCAGCCTGAACTCGCTCGCCCGGCCTCGTTTCGCGGGCCTCGCTATAATTGAAGGATCTTGAAACGCGCTACTTCGTCGGCCCTCATTCTCGTCCTCTTGCTCTGCGCTCGAGGACAGGTGTGCGCGCAGAGTCCGGCCAGTTCGAGCGACACGGCGATCGTTATGCCTTTCGACAACGCTTCCGGTGCGCCGGGCATCGAGTGGATCGCTGAGTCCTTCCCCGAACTTCTCTCCCAGCGCCTTGCGTCGCCCACCATCTACCTCCTCACCCGCGACGACCGCCTCCGGGCCTACGACCGCGCCGGCATTCCTGCCTCAGTGCACCCATCGCGCGCCACGATCTATCGCCTGGTCGAGCAGATGGACGTCGACTACGTCGTGCTGGGCCACTACACCTTCGACGGCCGCACCTTCACAGCGCATGCCCAGGTCCTGGACATGCGCAGCCGCAAGCTCTTGGCGGAGAGCCAAGAGTCCGGTGCGCTCGTCGATCTGATCAACATTGAGACTTCCCTCGCCCTCGACTTGCTGCGCTCGATGCGACCAAATCTGTCCGTCAGCCGCCAGGAGATCGAGAGCAGCGCCCCGCCCGTCCGCCTCGATGCCTTTGAGAACTACGTGCGCGGTGTCCTGGACACGAGCGCCGCCGACAAAACTCGCCACTTCCAGGAAGCCGTCCGACTCCATCCCGCCTACAACCAAGCGTGGTTCCAACTCGGCAAAGCGTGGTTTGACGAGAAACAATACGATCGGGCGATCGGTTCGTTGGCGCAGGTTTCGCTCACCGATCCTGCTGCTCGCGAAGCGAACTTTTACCTCGGCCTGTCCGCCTACTATCTGGGAGACTTCTCGCGCGCCGAATCGGCCTTCACTTTCGTGGCCTCCCGCATGCCGCTCACCGAGGTGGAGAACAACCTCGGGGTCACGATCGCGCAACGCGGGGAGCAGAAAGATGCCGCGGGGCGTTTCCAAAAAGCCGTGCAGCAAGATCCAAACGACGCCGACTACCATTTCAATCTCGCGGTAGCCTTGTACCACTCCGGCGACCAGGCCGGCGCGACCCGCCAGTTGCAGGAGTGCCTGGCGCTGCGGCCCACCGATGCGGAGGCGAAATCTGTGCTGGTCTCCCTCAGCGCAGCCCGTGACGGAAGTCCGCTAAAGCGATCCGAAGTCCCCCTCGAGCGCATCAAGTCGAACTACGATGAGAATTCGTTCCGCCAGTTTTTCCTCGGGATTCAGTCGGCCGCTGAAGAACGTCTCGCCAGGACCGATCCGGCCAGCCACGCGCAGTTTCATGTGAGTCGCGGCCAGGAACTGCTTGCCCAGGGCTTCGTCGCTGAAGCTCAAAAACAATTCCGTGAGGCGGCCATGCTAGATCCTCAAAATGCCGAGGCACATTCCGGGCTCGCCCACACGCTCGAGGCTGACAACAACCTCGCCGGCGCGCGCACCGAGGCTGAGGCGGCTCTCGCGATCAGGATCTTCATCGATCCCCTGCTGGTGCTGGCGCGCCTCGATTTGCGAGACAATAGAACGGACGCAGCCGCCCACAGCGTGGACCGGGCTCTTCATCTCGATCCCGCCAACGCCTCGGCCCTCAACTTGAAGCGTGCTGTAGCAGCCCAGCTCGCGCAGAAAGCGCAGCCACTGCCCAACTAATGAAATTGTTACGACGCTCGCCCGTTTCCGCCTGTCTCGCCGCACTCCTTGGCCTGCTCGTTCTCTGCACCTCGGCTTCCGCGGAAGTGGTCAAGATCGTCATCAACGACACCATTCAACCGATCACCGAGGAATACATTGGCCGTGCCATCGCCGAAGCCCACGCGAAAAATGCTCAGGCGCTGCTGATCGAGATCAACACTCCCGGTGGCCTGGTCTCATCCACCCGCGACATCATCGAGAAGATCACCGCCTCGCCCGTTCCCGTCATCGTTTTCGTCACCCCCACGGGCAGCCGCGCCGGATCGGCCGGAATCTTCATCCTCGAAGCCGCCGACATTGCCGCCATGGCCCCCGGAACCAACGCCGGAGCTGCCCATCCCGTCCTGCTCGTGGGGCCCGTGACCATCAAGACCGACGACGAGATGAAAAGAAAAATCGAAAACGATTCCGCCGCCCTCATGCGCTCGGTTACATCCAAGCGCAACCGCAATATCGAGGCGGCTGAGAGCGCGGTGCGCGAGTCCAAGTCCTACACCGAGCAGGAAGCCCTTTCGCAGCACCTGATCGACTACGTCGCCTCCAGTGATGACGACCTCTTCCGCCAGATCCAGGGCAAGCCCTTCAAGCGCTTCAACGGAGACTCCGTCACACTGAACCTCGCCGGCCAGGCGGTGCAACCGTTCGGAATGACGCTCAAGCAGCGCATCCTCGACTACCTGATGGATCCCGACGTCGCCTTCGTGCTGCTGGCGATCGGACTGCTCGCGCTGTATGTGGAGTTCAACCATCCGGGCGCGATCGTCCCCGGAACTCTTGGCGTCATTTTCATTCTGCTGGCGGGATTTGCACTCAACCTGTTGCCCGTCCGGTTCGCGGCACTCGCCCTGATCGCCACATCGTTTGCCTTGTTCGGGCTCGAAGCCAAGTTCGTGACCCACGGCTTCCTCACCACGTGCGGCATCGTACTGCTCAGCCTCGGAGGCCTGCTCCTGGTCGATGCGCCCATCCCCGAGATGCGGGTGCACTTCGCCACCGCCCTCGCGGTGAGCGCTCCCCTGGGAATCATCACCGCGTTTCTCATGACCATCGCCCTGAAGGCGCGACGCAATAAGGTTGTAACCGGGGCGCAGGGATTGATCGGCGAAGTCGGCACAGCCCAGAGCGCGCTGGCTCCGACGGGGAAAATTCTGGTTCACGGCGAGATCTGGAACGCCGTTTCCTCATCCCCGGTGGCGAACGGCTCGAAAGTCGTGGTTCGCAAAGTCGACGGCTTGCAGCTTGAAGTCGCGCCCGTGACCGTGACGGGATCGAACCCGGTTCCCACGCCGGTTTCATAGCGGTCCGCGTATCTCGCATGACAATACGCTGCGTACGTGCTATCACGCGGTTTCTCAGCGATTTACGGTACAATCCGCCTGAGCGCGGTTTGCATGCTGAACCCGCCGGAGGCGCGGGCCATGGATAGTCTCTCCCTGCCGATCATCGTTGTCGTTGTCATCGTGGTCCTTTACATACTCAGTTCCGTCAAGATTCTGGCTGAATACGAACGCGGCGTCATATTCCGCCTCGGCCATCTCCTGTCGGCGCCGAAGGGGCCCGGCGTCATCCTGGTGTTTTCCCCCATCGACCGTATCGTGCGCGTCTCCTTGCGCCAGGAGGCGCTCGAAGTTCCCCCGCAGGACATCATCACCCGCGACAACGTGACCCTGAAGGTGAATGCGGTTATCTTCCTGCGCGTGATTGATCCCAACAAGGCGGTGGTCGAAGTTTCCAACTACCTCTACCAGACTTCCCAATTCGCGCAGACGACTCTGCGCTCGGTGCTCGGCGAGCAGGAACTCGACGAACTCCTCTCGCATCGCGAGAAGATCAATCTCCGCCTGCAGAGCATCCTTGACACCCACACCGCCCCCTGGGGCGTGAAGGTGACCAACGTCGAAGTCAAACAGGTCGACATGCCTGAGTCCATGCTGCGCGCCATGGCCAAGCAGGCCGAGGCCGAGCGCGAAAAGCGCTCCAAGATCATCCACGCGGAAGGCGAGTTCTCGGCCGCGCAGCGGCTGGTCGACGCAGCCAAGCTCCTCGCCACCGAACCCGTCAGCGTGCAACTGCGCTACCTACAGACCCTGACCGAAATCGGCGTGGAAAAGAACACTACGGTTGTCTTCCCAGTTCCGGTCGACTTCTTCTCGGGCATGCAGAAGCTGCTGGGAAAGCCAGACGGCAATCCAGCGAAGGCTGGCTAGGACGGACCCGGTGCCTGCCGGCATCGGAAACCACCACTCGGAGCGAATAATGGGTACTCAAGACACAGAGATTACTCTCGGTACGGGAAAGATGCTGGGCGTTTTCTTCGCTCTGGTGGCCCTGTGCGGCGTGTTTTTCGGCCTGGGCTACTCTCTCGGACGAGGCTCGGGACGCACCCTTCTGGCCGACGGCGAGCAGGTGCAAACGTCTTCGTCTCCCGCCTTGCGCCCCTCGGCGATGAAATCCGGCACCGGCACTCCCGCCCAAGCTGGCGAGGGCCTTACCTTCTACAAAGCAGTCGAGCAGAAAGACCCGAACGCACAACTGGCCACTGACTCGGCCAAGGACGGCTCTAAGGAGGCCCCGAAAGGGACTGCGAAAGAAGTCGTCACTCCCGACCCTGCCGACAGCGACCCCAAGCAGTCACAGCCCGCCGCCCCTGATCCCGCCACCGCGCTGGCGTCCACCGGCTACTTCGTGCAGGTGGCCGCCGTCAGCAAGCAGGACGACGCCCAGGCCCTGGTCGACGCCCTGAAGAAGAAGCAATATGCGGCCTTCACCGCGGCGTCCTCGGCCACCGACAAGCTTTTCCGTGTGCAGATCGGCCCCTTCAACGACGTCAAGGAAGCCGAGGCCACACGCGCCAAGCTCATCAACGACGGGTATAACCCGATTCTGAAGAAGTGAAGCGTCGTGATCATCCGGATGGCAAATCGACAATCGCAAGTCGACAATCTTCAATCCGTATCAAACCTCTGTTCCTTCCACGGATCCCCATACATGTGATAGCCGTTCTGCTCCCAGAATCCCGGCGCGTCATGATCCAGAAACTCCAGGCCCCGCACCCACTTCACCGACTTCCAGGCATACAGATGCGGGACGATCAGCCGCAGGGGATACCCATGATCGCCGCTGAGAGGCTGCCCGTCGTGATGGGTGGCGAACAACACTTCTTCCCGGTCCAGATCGGCTAGCGGAATATTCGCCGTGAAGCCCTGCTCGGCATGCACCAGCACGTGGCTCACTCCGGGCTTGAGTTTCACCCGCCGCAGGACTTCGCGAAACGCCACACCCTCCCAGGTGTTGTCGAACCGGCTCCACCGCGTCACGCAATGAAAATCGCTGCTGTGCCTGGTTCGCGGCAACTCGTTGAACTCGCTCCAGGCCCAGCGCGAGGGGGCCTCGACTACCATCCCGTACACACGAAAATCCCATCGCTCCGGATCAAACCCCGGCACCGAACCGTAGTGCAGCACCGGCCACTTCAGCGTGAGCGATTGCCCCGGGGGCAATCGCCCCGCCTCTTTCATCTTCAGTTCAAGCTGCTTGCGTTCGCTGCCTTCAAATAGCATTCTGCCTACCTCCCGTACGGCGGGTACCAAGGATCCACGCCACATTGACAGCCATCAATTTTCGGTCTATTGGTATGGTGAGATGACTTCCCAGGTCCAAAGTTTCAACCGACTGCTCCACGCCATCGCCGATCCTACTCGTCGCAAAATCCTGCAAGCCCTGAAAGCCAAGGGTGCGAACTCGCTGGGAAAAGAAACGGGCCTTTGCGCCTGTGACATCGAGGAGCGGGTACACGTCTCGCAGCCCACCATCTCTCATCACATGGGAATCCTGCACAAGGCCGGGCTGGTGGAAACGCAGAAACAAGGCCATTGGAGATGGTATCGCCGTGACGAAGCTGCCATCAAAGAATTTGCTAAGACTCTGCGCGAAACCCTGTAGCGACAGCAGCCTGCACATGCTCGGCACACAAACAAAACCCACGGCCCAAGCCGTGGGTCAAAGCCAAAAAGCGGACTGTTTCTACTTTGCCACTGCCACCTGTGACTTCTGCAATAACCGCCGCGCCTGCGTAATCAAGTCCGCCACTTCGAACGGCTTCACCAGCGATGGAATCCCGTTCGCCTGCAGATAATTCCGGACTTCAGGCTCCGCAATGCTCGAGAACGTGAACATGAGCCGCTTCTCGAGGCCAGGGCAAGCCGCCCCGATCCAGCGATGCGCATCCTGGACCGACCATCCTCCCGGCATGCGGCCATTCAGGATCACGGCATCGAAGGTCTCTGCCCGCAGCCGGTTCTTCACTTCCTCCAGGTTCATCAGGGCAACCACCTGCGCCCCGGCCCCTACCAATACATCGCGCTCAAACTCGAGGACGGCCTCTTCGTCCTCCACCAGCAACACGCGTCCTTCAATCGCCTGCTCGCGCCGCGACCCCGACGTTGCCGACGGCTCCTGTTCCACCGCGCGCCCCGTCGCTGGCAGCCGGACTTCCACTACGGCCCCGCCTTCCGGCCGGTTGTGCGCCGTGATGTCGCCGCCGTGCTCCTTGATGATCCCGTAACAGATGCTCAGT
>Ga0210408_10000787_pt1 | contig 36057 bp, 31 predicted proteins | sample IncBWH4MmetaG_FD_155471 | JGI IMG/M metagenome (GOLD analysis project Ga0210408, IMG submission 155471) | Forest soil microbial communities from Barre Woods Harvard Forest LTER site, Petersham, Massachusetts, United States - Inc-BW-H-4-M | ecosystem: Environmental > Terrestrial > Soil >... | reverse complement strand
AAACGACCGTGCTCCCCGCCCGGTTGGTGCTTGGGTATACCGGTAACGCAAACGCTTGCTGCGGCGTGATGAGTCGGCTGGAAAGGCCACTTCTCGAGATGTAATGCAACCAGCTTCAATCGAGTGCCCGTCGGCATCATTCAGCTCCCATGCCTGTCCTTGCTTAATTTTAAGAAGGCGCTCGGCGAGACGGAAGCCTGGACATGTAGCCAGTGCTTTGACACGGAAACATCCATCCTCTCCATCGAGCAGGAGAATGCAGATAGGGAAAAATGGGGCGACCAGAAGCTGGTCCTGCTCGTTGAGCCTCCTGATGAGGGCTTCAATGGAGACACCAGCCTTTTGGGCGAGCGCAGTTAGGAATTCCGCGGTGAGGACCTTGGCCTTTCCTAACTCATTTCGGACGAGGGCGGCGGGCAGGAGCAGCTTGGCGGCGAGTCGGTTGCAACTTGTCTCGAGGTTTTCGAGCTCGTTCTTCCCCCCTCCAGCTCTGAACCGTTTGGCGAGTTCGGGTGTTGGTTGTGCCAGATCGTAAAACAGGGTGTGCGCAAGCTCGTGAGCGAACGAAAACCGCAGCCTGGTAGGCAAAAGGCCGTTGCTCTCCTCAGAGTGGTATTTCCGCTTAAGTTCCTCCGGATCGCGGCCATCGGAGCTGAAGAAAACCCGGAACCCACCTGGATGGGTCGTGAGCATTGCATCAACCAAGAGGGGCTGGAACTCGACGGATGTGATTCGGCGCTTTTCTGCCAAAGGACGCAAGCGGACAGGTAGCTGGTTCCCGCCCGCTCTGCGGCCGAGCTCTTCCGCCTGTCTTGAGAGCGCCCGGAAAAGAGCGGCGTTTGCAACACGTGCCATGGGCCTCAGCGGAGAAGTTTCTTAAGCTGGCTAACGATTCGCTCCGCAGGAGCACGATTAAACTCCACCTTTTCACCCGGCATCAGGCTGAATTTGAGTTGCTCAAGCTTATGCAGGATCAGTGCCGCGCGAGCAGGGTCGCGCTGGGCTTCAAAGAGAAACTCGGGTCTGTAGTCAGTAACTTTTTTCCATTCTGAGCGAGCAATGTAGGGCTTGTAGGCGTTCAGAACTTCATCGAGGGAGGCTCGCAGCCTGGTTGTGGGGACTGTCTTATCAGCGGGAGTGGATTGAGCACAAGTCGGCTGAGCTTGTCCGTCTTCGAAGTCGAAGATGCCGTGGAAGGCGTATGGGTCTTCAAGTTTTCGAAGGTAGGCACGTTGTTGTTCCAACGTCGGCGGTTGAGGGTTGAAACCGTCTTCATCGAGCTCAACGAACCTGTAAGGGTTCCCGAACCGCGCGACCGCTTTCCGGAACTCGGCCTGTGTCGGATCTTTTGCGTGCACAGTAGCCAGAATAAGGCTGGACTCTGAAGTAGGCAAGCTTTCCGAAGGTTTGAAGGTTGACGGAGAAAGGAGGTCACCCATAAGGCCGTTCAGTTTTTATCCTGACTTGATTCGGCAGCCGGCCTGGATCTGCGACTCGCCACATCAATAGTGAGTCGAATATCCAGGTGCCATTTACCATCCTCCTTCGCAGAGCGTATGGCGGAAGTTAAGCAGCCAACTGCTCAACGCGTGACGTAGAGCAGTATCCTGAACGCGCCATTCGGTTGAGATAATGTTCCTGCTTGGGGATCACGTCCGTTCCGCCAGGTCCGCCTCTAGCGCCTCCACTTCCGACCTCGGAATATATCGCCGGAACGTGTCCAGGAAATCCTCCTCCAGGTACCCCTTTGCGGCCTGTTCCCCTGTTTCCGCTTGAGACCAGAATGTGCCGGGTTGTGACGGGTTGTGCCGCCATTTGTGCCGGCTCGGCCTTCAAAAATCTCTCGGTAAAATGCAGGTTGTGCCGCTGTGCCGGCTCCACGAGGGTACTCCCACCCCCACCCCCTCCCGGGCCGTCACCCCTTTTCCCCGCGCTCTGACCTATTCCGAGTAAATCGGACTAAATCGGACTAAATCGGACTAAATCCGAGTTCAAATGAAGGTGCTCCGCACCATCGCGTACCCCCCACTCTCCAGATTTTGGGCATCTCATCTCCCGAGACCGCAGCCTTCTCAGTCGCGTGCTGCCGCCGAACCTTGTCCCAACACGGCTCATTTGCGCCGCCGGACCGCTGAGTGTCCTCAAGGAAGACCCGGACCAGCGCCTTGTCCGCCGTCAGACACATTTCGTCGCACAATACATAGTAGAGGGCAGTGTCGCCAACTGCGGCTGGCCCGGATAACAGAAAACCTTACAAGCAAACATGAAAGCCCAGCCCCCCGTGTCACCTTCCCTGCCCCTCGCCGCCGCCTCCATCCAAATTATGGCCGCGATCGCAGCCTTAACATTTCTTAACACTCCTTAACACTTCTTAACACTAAATTTTTTTCGCGCCGATTTCACTCCGAGCACGAGACGCCGCCGGACCGCTCATCCCCTCAAGGAAGACCCGGCCCAGCGCCTTGTCCGCCGTCAGACAACCTTTGTCGCGCCATACATAGTAGAGGGCAGTGTCGCCAACCGCGGCCGGTCCGGATAACAGAAAACCGTACAAAGCAAACATGAAAGCCCAGCCCCCCGTGTCACCTTTCCTGCTCCTCGCCGCCGCCCTATCCAAATTATGGCCGCGATCGCGGTTTTAACCTTTTTTAGCGGTTTTTAACGTTTTTTAACCCTAAATTTTTTTTCAGCGGCACCCCGCGCTCCCCCATGCCGAATAAGGCCAGAGCATCCGTTGTCAACTTCCGCCAATTGAACGCCGCATTCTGCCGAGGAAAGCTTTCGCTCGCTCCGTTCAAGGGGCGCTCATCAATCTCTCGGCGCTCTGCCGTCCCTGAAGGGACTTGGTCCTCGGGCGCATGGGTACCCACCGTTGAAAACGGGTGGGCTATGGTCGAGCGTCCCTGGCGGGACTTTGCGGCTCCCGGACGAAGGGGTCCAGAGTTTGGTTGTTCTTGCTTGACTGAATTCGTGAGGCTGATAATGTCGGCCTGCCAATGACGAAGGATTAATCTGGGATGAAAACTTTGAGCCGCGTGTTGGTTTTGTCTTTTCTGGCCGGGATGGCCGGCACGGCTTTGGGGCAGGCGCAGGTGCAGTTTGCGGATGGGAGGCTTGAATCGGCGGTCCGGGCGGCGCTGAACAAGCCGACCGGGGTCCTCACCACGAATGACCTGAACCTATTGACCGGTCTGGACGGTTCGAATCTCGGGATCAGGAGTTTGTCCGGCTTGGAGTGGGCAAGAAATCTGGGAAGCCTGAGCTTAAGCAACGATTCGGCGGGGGACCTTGCGCCACTAACGGGACTGACAGGGCTGACGAACCTGAACCTCAGCGGAAATGCGACAACGAACTACACTCCGTTGTCGGGATTGACAAACCTGACAAGTTTGGACCTGAAGGACCCGTATGGTGCTCAGCTTTTAGGATACCCGATCCTGCCGATTTTGCCCCGCTTCGGTCGTGCGGCCCCTTTGGAGGATCCGAGTTGCCTGTCAAACCTGCAAGCGCTGGTCCGCCTGGGTCTCGCGGGCACGGAGGTGACCAACGTCGCTCCGCTCCAGCAGTTGAGCCGTTTGCAATCCCTGGACCTTAGCGGCAATCCGATTACAACCGGCACCGCCCTGGCCAACCTGGTCAACCTGACGAATCTCGGCCTCGGTGGGTGTCAGATAACGAACCTCGATTGGATTGCCGCGTTGGGCGAACTGCGGTGGCTAGACCTGCGATACAATGGAATAACCAACTTCTTCCCGCTGGCGGGGCTGTTCCGCCTGGAAATGCTCAATCTGGCCGGGAGCGCGATTACAAATTGCGCGCCCCTGGCGGGGTTGACCAACCTGAGCGACCTCAATTTGAACGCGTATGGCAGAGCCCCCGTGCTGCTGGGCCCGCAATCAGCCGACCCCTCGAAGGCTTTCGCGCTGGGGAGCCTTTCCGGGCTGACCAGGCTCATTTCCCTGAACCTGACCGGGAGGGCAGTCTGGGATGTGTCACCCCTGGCGGGAATGACGAATTTACAGAACCTCATCCTCAATGGGAACCTCCTGCAAGATTGTTCGGCGCTTGCTGGGATGACCGGGCTGACAAACCTGGATCTGACCCACGCCTACGCCTTTCCCACCATCATTCGGCCAGGAGGACCTCCGCCTGTGCCGGCGCTTACCAATATCGACTGCCTGGCGGGCATGAGCCAACTCACGGCTTTGAGCTTATCGGGTCAAAACATAGGCGACTTTGGTCCGCTGGCGGGAGCAACGCTGCTGCAAACGCTGATGGCCGACGATAATCCCGTTGGCACTTGCGCGGCGCTGGCTGGGCTGACGAACCTGGTGAACCTGAGCCTTAATTCAACCTTGCTCTCGAACATCGTTGGGCTCGCAGGGTTAACCCAACTGAGCAGCCTTAACCTTTACGGAAACCGCATCGGGGATCTCGGGCCACTGGCCGGTTTGGGCGGCCTGACTTCTCTGACGGTAAGCCAAAACACCATCACCAACTGCTCCGGCCTGGGCGGCCTGACGAATCTCCAGACTCTGATCGCGGACAATGCCGGCACCATGGACGCGGCGTGCCTCGCCGGAATGAGCCGGTTGAACTATGCGCGCCTGTACGGGGACCAACTCAGCGACCTAACGCCCTTATCCGGTTTGACGAACCTGAACTACTTGACCCTGTCCCAGAATCCGATCTTCAATTGCGCGGGGTTGTCGTCGATGACCAATCTGTTCTCGCTCGATCTCGATTACACGGCCGTGACGAATATAGCGGCATTGAGCAACCTCACTCGCCTCCAGAACTTGAACCTGACCGGCACTCCCTTGAGAGATATTTCGCCGCTAGCGGGTTTGACCAGCTTGTCTTACCTGAACCTCACTCTCGTGCCCATCGGCAACTGTGCGCCCTTAAGCGAGCTTACCAATCTGACAGAGCTGATGCTGGAGGGGGCGTCGCTGACGAACGCCGATTGCCTGTCCGGACTGCACCAACTCTATTACCTGCATCTTAGTCAAAACCACATCTCTGATTTGAGTCCACTGGGTGGGTTGTGGTCACTCTACACTCTGGACGTGTCCGACAACCCGGTAACGAACTGCGACGGACTGGCCGGCCTGACCAATCTGACCTCCCTGACCATGAATGGTTGCCGGCTCTCGAGCCTGGCTGGGCTGGCTGGACTTCAACGGCTCTCATCCGTTGGCCTGGCAAGCGATTGGCTGAGCAACCTTTCTGCGCTAGCGAACCTGACAAATATCCAAGTCCTCGATGTGAGCGGGAATCTGCTTACCGATCTTGCGACCCTGCCGGCGGTTGTATCGAATTCGTACGTGAACCTCAATGGGAATTATTTGAGTTTGAACCTCGGGTCGCCGAACCTCAGCCTGCTCCAGGCGCTGACCAACCGCGGGGTTTACGTCTATGCCGAGTCGCAACAGCCGCTGCCGGTCCAAAGCTGGCTGGAGTTGGATGGGCGGCCGGGGAACGGGCAGTGCGGGCTGATTCTCCACGGGATGCCGGGCCGGCTCTTTGCGGTGATGGTTTCGACGAACCTGGGGGAGTGGTCCACGCTGGCGGTGATAGCGAACCCGACGGTATTGCGGACGTTTGTAGATGCGGGAGCCTCTTCCGGCGCTCGTTTCTACAGGCTGCGCGAAGTCCCGCTTTCTTCCGTTTGGATCGAGCCGCCCGTCTCGCCGATGAATGGCGCGCCGCGCCTTCGGCTGCATGGCCCGCCTGGGTTGCGCCTGGAAGTGCAAGCCTCGACCGTTCTCGGCGAATGGAGTTCTCTTGGCCAGGTTGCGAATACAACGGGGGTCACAGACTGGACCGACGGGACGGCCGCGGGTTCGGCGCAGACCTTTTACCGGCTGAAAGCGGTTCCTTGATTGAACGGAGCAGGGTGGTATCACTATTATGATTTCGCTACCGACGTCGCGATGTGGGGCGCGCACTCAGTTACCCAAGCCCTTGCCGGACTCGATATGACGAATGTGTCCTTTATCCAGTTCGAGTATGAGGGACCGGACGCGTCGATGGTGACGCGGTTGTCCAACGGCGTAAACCTGGTTCTGTTCCGCTCTCCCGGCTCGGTTTGGGAACCGTGCAAGTTCTGGCATGGCGCTTGTGGTGAGCGATTCGACGGTCCGGAAGGATGGGTCGCCGCCGCCGACGGCTATTCAGGGCCAGATGTCTCATCGCCGGCGCTGTTGCAGGAATACAAAAAAGTGCTGGCCGACTACACCGCCCGGACACAACGCCCGCTGAACCACGTGCGGGATTTCCTCGACTCGATCCGGTCGCGCCGGCTCACGGTGGCGAATCCTGAAGTCATGCGTCGCGCCATGAACATCTGCCTGGCTGCCGACATCTGCGAGCAGCTAAAGCGAAACCTCAAGTTCGATCTAAGCAAGGCCGAGTTTCCCGGTGATCCCGAAGCCAACCGCATGCGCTCCCGCGCCATGCGAGCCCCGTATATGACCTGACAGGAGTTGGGCTTTTTAACCCACCCCTCACTTCTGCATCTCGGCGGTGTGGTGGTATTCTTTGAAGGTGAACAGGAGGGCGGCGACGGTGAGGAACAGGGCGGCGGCAAACAGGAGCGAGCCGATTGCCAGCGGCACGCCTTGAGCCGGCCATTCGTAGATGCTCTGCAGGCCGGAATCGTGGGCCAGCAGGGTCTTGAGATGGCGCATCAAGGAGAGGGTATTGATATTCGTGGGGATGCGGCCGATGCCCATTTCGACGATGAGCCCATAAATCAGGGCCAGGGGCATGTAGCGTTTGGTAAGCTGGCCCAGGAAGACGCCGAGGGCGCTCCAGGCCGGCACCGCCAGGAGTTGGGCGCCGAGGAAGAGCGGCAGCAGGCTGGCGACACCGGGGAGCTGGCGGAAACCGGCGACGGCGAACAGCAGCAGGGTTTCGAGCAGCAGCGTGGCCTGGAGCCACGTGGTTTGCGCGATGTATTTCAGGACCAGCAAGCGCGCGCGGCTCAGGGGGCGCGTGAGGAGGAAGCCCAGCGTGTCGGCCTGCAATTCATCGCGGATGAGGCCGCCGCAAGCGCGCACGCATTGGAGCGGCAGGGTCACGAAAAAGTAGAGGTCCACCAGCCAATGGTAAAAAGGCTCGGTGCGCCCCCAGGTGGGCCTGACTTTTTGCTGGGCCAACAAACTGGCGTGGCCGGCAAAGGTCTTGAATTGCGCGAATTGGGCGTCATCCAGGCCGTCCTGGGCGCGGTGCTGGATGCGGTCATAAGCGGCTTTGATTTCCTGGCGCCGGCGCGCGGCGGCGGCTTCGCCGGAAAGCGTATCGCTCGAAGGCGTGTCCAGGCGCGCGGTTTCTTCGCTGAAAATCTGCAGCAGGTCGCCGCGTTGTTCGGACGTGAGCTCATGGCCGGCGCGGGCCGCGCGGCGGCTGAACTCGTTGACCTGGGCGCGGGGCGCAATGAGCGGTTCCCGGCGCGCGGACCAGCGCGCGGCCGAAGGCACGGTGAGATAAACCAGGGCCGGCAGAACCAGCAATCCGAGCAAATGGATGGGCAGGCGCCGCCAGGCCAATTGCGGCCGCCAGGTAAAGAGCCAAATGCCGCGCAACGCGCCCTGGAACGTGGGTTGCGCTTCGGGGGGCTTGCCGAGCGCGACCGGCAGCGGTGGCGGCATCTGGAGGCTGTTCGGCGAAACGGTCATGAGGTGACCTTGTCGAAAATGTTTTTTAACGAGCGGCTCTGGCTGCGGATCGCCTGCACGGTCACGCCGCTTTCGAGCAGCAAACCGGTCCAGCGCGCGTAAAAGGCAGTGGCGTCCTTGACCCGGATGTGGAGCGAGTCTTCCTCGGGGCCGACGTCGAACCCGAGCAAGACGCCGGCGTCAAAGAGGCAGCGGGCGAGTTTTTCCGGGGCGTCGCATTGGATGGACAATTCCTCCGACCAATTCTTGAGGTCGGTGCGGATTTCCCGCTGCGAGCCCGAGGCCAGGATGCGGCCCCAGTTGAGGATGAGGATGTCCTGGCAAAGCGATTCGAGCTCGGCAAGGATGTGGCTGGAGATGAGGATGCTCACGCCGCCGGCGGCGAGGTTTTTCAAAATGTTGGCGATTTCCTGGCGGCCCATCGGGTCCAACCCGTTCATGGGTTCGTCGAGCACGAGCAGGTCGGGTCCGTGCAAGAGGCCCTGGGCCAGTTTGACGCGCTGTTTCATGCCTTTGGAATACTGGCCCATGGATTTGGACCAGTGCTCGCGCGGGAGGCCGACCTTGTCCAGGACGGTTTCGCAACGGCCGGCCGCGGCGGCGCCGCTCAATCCCGAGAGCAAGGCCAGGCCGCCCAGCCATTCCAACGGGCGCAGGTCTTTGGGCACCGCCTCGCGCTCGGGACAATAGCCGATGCTCTGAATGAGCCGTGGGTTGTTCCAGGGCACTTGGCCTAAAACGGTCAAGGTGCCTGAGCTGGGCTGGAGCTGGCCGGTGATAATCTGGATGAGCGTGCTTTTGCCCGCGCCGTTGGGCCCGACCAGGCCGGTCAGTCCGGGCGCGATGGTGAAGCTGACATTGTTGAGTCCCATGACAATGCCATACCAGCGGCTTAATTCCTCGGCCTGGACGACGGGGGTCATTCGGGTTTGACGCGGTTGCGCAGCAGCAGGGCAGCCGCGGCGGCCATGCACAACAGGCCCAGCAACGCGCCGGTGAGGGCCGGCGAATTGAGCGCGGTCATGGTTTCGGGCCGGATGTTGCGCAGCATGTTGCCAAAGATCGGAACATTATCCTGGGCGATCTTGAGGTCATCGCCGAGGCGAAAGACCGCCAGGGCGACCTGGTCGAGGTTAAAGGTGAAGCTCACGTGCCGCAGCCACGGCTGAGTGTGCGCGGCAATGTTGGCGACGATGCCGCCGAGGACCCACCCATCCATCCGAGGGAGGTGTACAAAGCCACGCGCAGTCATCGAGGTTACTGGTTTATGGCCGGTACGGAAATCGTACATAAACCAGAACGCGGGCGTAGTTTTTTCCTTACTGGAGAGGGCGGAAACACCCATGGCGAGCACGCTTAAAAGGCACATGCTGGTGAGGCCGTAAACCAGGGCGTGCCCGAGCGCTACGCGGGCATGCCAGAAAAAGCGCCAATCGGGCGCCAGAAGATTGCCGACCAACCACGCCGCGCAGACCGGCCCCAGCCAGGTCAGCGCCAGCAAACCAAACGCGGTGGCGAATTTGCCGAGCAAGTAATCGCCGCGGCTGACGGCCTTGGAGGAGTAGATGATGATGGCGTTGCTGGCCAGGTCGCGGGTGATGAGCAGCGGGAGGGCCATGCCCAGGGCGAAGATGCTCATGGGCATCAGCAAAGTCGCAAAGTAAAAGAACAGCACGTCCTGAGTCGTGCGCACAGAGACCTCGGGGTGCTGCTCGAGCCAGGTGGTCAGCATGCGGGCGAAGCTCTGAAGGTTCGGATTCAAGTTGCCCACCCACAGGACGACGATGCTATCGGCGACCAGGAGCTGGCCGACCAGGAACAGCAGGGCCGTCATGACCAAACCGCCGACCCAGCACAAGACCACGAGGTGGCGCATCCACTTGTTTTGGAGACAAGTGGCGACGCCGTTTCGGGCGATGACCCAACGGCGATGCCATAAGCCGCAGTGGACGCCCTCCCAGTGCTGGTAACTGGTATCATGCAGCGGCATGGGAAATCTCCAGGGCTTGCACGAAGGTTTCTTCGAGCGCGTTAGGGCTGGGAATGAGCTCCAGCGGGGCCAGTTTCAATTCATGCAGGAGGCTCAGCAGCGGGTTGAGCGATTCGGCTTTGTGTTCGACGCGAACATGGCCGTTGACCAGCAGCTCGCACGGCCATTGGCGCCGGGCGCAGGCCGCTTGCAGCGGCGCCGGGCTGACGGCCAGGACCACCTCGGCGGCACCACGCTTGCGCGCCTTGAGGTTCTCCAGGGTATCGTGGACCAGCACGCGACCGCGGGCGATGATAATGATCTGTTCGCAGATGCGGTCCACATCCTGGAGCAGGTGGGAGGAGAGGACGACGGTAATGCCAAAGGTCTTCCAGAGGCTTTGAATCAATTCGAGGATTTGCGCCTGGCCTTTGGGGTCGAGGCCGTTGGTCGGTTCATCGAGAAAAACGATTTCGGGGTCGTGAACGATTGCCTGGGCCAGCTTGAGGCGTTGCTTCATGCCAGTGGAATAGGTATCCGCTTTGCGGTAGCGCTCCTGGCCCATGCCGACGAAATCGAGCATTTCATGCGCGCGCTGGCGGGCCGCCTGGAAGGGCAGACCGCATAACTGGGCGCAGTAGGTGACATACTCGCAACCGGCCATGCCGGGGATGTGGCAGTCCTGCTCGGGCGTGTAGCCGACGCGCTTACGAATCTCGCGGCCTTCGCGGCCGACCTCGCGTCCCAGGAGCCGGGCGGAGCCGGAAGTAATCGGCAGGAGCTGGAGGAGGCATTTCATGAAGGTGCTCTTGCCGGCGCCGTTGGGCCCCAGCAACCCGACCGCCCCGGGCGCCACCTGGAGGTTGACCGCGTCCAGGGCGCGCTGCGGGCCAAAGACTTTGGTCAAGGCTTGCGTTTCGATGACAACTGAGGGCGCCATGTGCGGGGGATGGTGGGGGGAGGCAGCCACCGGGTCAAACAAGATGAAACGGCGCGTTGGCAAGGGACGGCGGGCGGGGCGTGTTTTAAAATTGTCCGGGGAACAAATATCCTGCGTCGGCCCTCATACGTAGAAGTACCCGCTTTGTCGTGATGCAAAGCAGACTGGAAACCATGAAAAAGACAGCGAAAAACACCCCGATTGGCCCCCGGCCCAGCAAGGGCCGGACGCTTTTAACTGCGCTCAAAACGGCTTGTTTGCTTTGGTGTGTTCTTGGCGTGGCCGACATGCTCCCGGCACAAGGCATTAGCGCCAGCGCTCAGATCAGCAGTCAACCGGCTGGGGGCGGTCTTTACGATTACACCATTACGCTGAACAATTCGGGTTCTTCGACCAGTCCGATTGAGACTTTTTGGTTTGCCTGGCTGCCCAACGGCGACAATTTCCTGCCCTCGTCCCCGACCAGCACTCAAGCGCCGGCAGGATGGGGGGCTTCCGTGATCACCGGTTACTACTATAACTACTATTATTACTACGACTATTCCATTGAATTCACCTCCTCCAGTGCGCCGTTGAATCCTGGCCAATCCCTCAGTTTCGGATTTGTCAGCAGCGATTCTCCAGCGATAGTCGAAGGCAATTCTTCCATCTATCCCGGTTACCAGGTGGACACCTCGTACCTCTACAGTGGCGTTGGGGGTGGTAACGGCGCCGAGGTGCTCCTACAGGTACCTGAGCCGGCGGTGCTGAGCCTGCTGTTGGCGGCTTCGCTCGGCTTCCTGCTGCTGCGTGAGAACCGCTGGCAGTGCCAGCGCCCCATCCCTGCACCGGCGCGCTGCCAGCGGCCTCAAGGGCTCCCCAACCGCGTGAAGATGTGGGAATAGCCGGGAAGCTGCCTGGGACATCAAAAACAGCCCTGTTTACCGGGTCCTGACGGATTGCGGATTTACAATCGCTCGTGTTTACCGAGTCCTGACGGATGCTGACGGATAACATGACGGATAACCTGACGGATCAAAAACTCAAAATCACCCCTGTTTACCGAGGTCCTAACGACCTGACGGATCATCAGCGCCGGATGTTCTGGCAGCGGGTTAGCAGGTTTTGGATCTGTGAGTTATCTGGCGCACTGTCCATACAGTGTGTCCATGCACGGGACACATGCTGGTCAACAATTGGACAGCTCGCTGATGTGATTGATGGTTTTTTCATCAAGATCTCCCAGAGATAGTGAAAAATTCGACTTTGGTATGCTTCCTGCGGTCATTTCTTAGACATTAGGCATCAATGAATGTGAAAAAACCAAAACTCGATGGTGGAAAGCGCGTGCTGGTGGTTGACGCTGACCAGGACTCTCGGCGGTACATCACTGACTGTATCGAAGCGGAAGGCATTTCCTGCATCACGGCCAGTTCGGTTTCAGAAGCGCTCGAGGCCCTGGCGCGAAACAAGATTTCGATCCTGCTGGTGGACTGGTTTCTGGACCATGTTGCCAGTGAAGTTGTGCGAACCGCACGCTCGATGTCCGCGCACATGCCGATAATCGTCATGAGCGGCAAGTCCTACAACGTGAAGCTGGATGCCCTGTTGGCCGATGCGGATGAATTTTTGGAAAAGAACATCGGGGGCGGCATGCTGGCCAACCGCGTCAAACGCTGGATGGGCCGATTGGAAACCGCTCCCGATGTCCTGCTGCCTCAACGGGAGGAAGACGTCCTGGTGCTGGACGAGGTCAAGTACCACTACATCCGGCATGTAGTTCAGCTTATGGGCAATAACATTTCGCTGGCTGCGCAGAAGCTCGGAGTTCACCGGCAAACCATCTCCGCAGCCATGGCGACCGAGGAGGTCGCCGAAGACAAGGCCGTGAACGGCGCGGAGCCAACCAGGCTCTCTCCAACACGAGCAGGAAGTGAAACAAATGATTGAGAATAGACATTCCGCTTTAACCACCTTCGAACCGCGCCAAACCAGAGGTGCCGAAGCGTCATGGATTGACCCCGATTTGAGCGCCGAACCGGCTGACGTTCGCGGCAGGCGAATACTGCTCGTCGACGACGAGGCGTCTATCCGCGCGTGTCTCCGCATGATGCTCGAGATGGAGGGGCATCAGGTCACCGAGGCCAGCGATGGCGCCGAGGCGCTGACATCTTTCACCATTGGTCAGTTTGACCTTGTGATTACGGACTTCGAGATGCCGGTAATGAAAGGCAACGAGCTTGCGGTTGGAATCAAGCAATTGGCGCCCTCGGTGCCAATCCTGATGATCACTGCCTCGGCGAGGGCATGTCGCGAGGCCGAGAACCCGGTGGACGCGCTCCTGAGCAAACCCTTCATGGTGAATGACTTGCACTGCGTGGTCAGAAAACTGTTGTCGGCCCGGCCAGAACGCGCTCAGTTAAGGGTGGTTTCCGCCCTGGAGCATATTTCATGAATCGAGATGCGGAAGGCTGGCCATCGTATTTCTTCTGGTCGCTTTCTTCTCGTGGCATTCCGAAAAGAAATGCCGGATTCCAGAACGAGTCACGCTGAGCAGGGAGGGAATCGAATTTGCCGGCCGCGACGCCAGCGGGCTTTTGGCATGGACGACTTACAAGTATTACCTGGAGAATCGCTGGGCGTTCTTCCTGTGGAACCCGCGGGGTTCACTTTGGTTCATGGTTCCGAAGCGCGAGTTTTCGTCGGCCACGGATTTGGAGCAGTGCCGTGATTTGCTGAGAGCTCACTTGAAATCATCGCGTTGGTTTTACCTATGAACTGAGAAACCCGAAGGTTCACCAGGTTGAGCAGGCCCTCCGGGAACCCACTGGACCGAAGATACTGGCCCAATCCGAACATGGCCTTAAAGGCCCCTCGAGATACTTTCGTATAATCAATTCTTGGTTCCATATTTTTTCTCCTTCCGGCTCAATATACCACACCGGTGGAAAACAGGCGCCAAATTCCCCAATGTCGTGTTAGAAAGTTTGAACCGTTGCTCGGCTTCGGGACACCATAAAGAAACGATGGATCCTGGCCCAACAGGTTCGCCCGAGCAAAAGCTTGGCCGACTCGAAGAAGCCCTCTGGGTTTCTGAAGCCCAGGCGGGTGACGCTGACGCATTCGTTCGTCTGCTCAATCGTCACGAAAGGCCGCTGCTTTATTACTTGCGGCGTCTGGTCCCAAACGCTGACGATGCGCTTGATCTTCATCAAGAAGTCTGGCTCGAGGCATTTCGCGGATTGAAATCGCTCCAAATACCCGAAGCGTTCCGGGCCTGGCTCTATCGCATCGCCCATCACAAGGCGGCTCGATTTGTGCGCAACGAAATCCGTCAGGAACAAGTCACTGCGTCTCTCGTCGATACCTGGAGCGAACCTGCAGCAGCCGACGGCGACATCGCCCTGGGTGCCGAAGCCTTGCATAAGGCGTTGGAAATTCTGCCGCCTCATCACCGGGAGATCCTTGTCCTCCATTACCTGCGCGACCTCTCCACTCACGAAGTGGCTGCCGTCCTGGATTGTCTGCCCGGCACGGTAAAAAGCCGGCTGTATCATGCCCGGATTGCTCTGCGCAACATCGTTGAAAGGAAACGTTTATGAAAGAATCCACACCGTCCGATGACTATCTCAATTTGCTCTTCGCACAGGACAGCCTCCTGAACTCCAAAGAGTTCGAGGAACACCGGCGCAAAGTCATCGAACGTCTCGACGGCGCACAACAACAAGAGAAACGCGCGCGGCGAATCACCATCATCGTTGCCGCCGGTTGCGCAACGCTGTTTATCGCCCTCTATGCCTTGGCGCTTTTCACCATGGGCCGCGGGGTCAATTTCCCAGAATGGCTCGTCAAGCTTCTTGCCTTGGTCATCATCCTTTCGCCGCTGACGGCGCTGCTGCTCTCAGCGATCTATGTCTTCCGCTACCGCTGGGAGTTTGTCCGCGCGCGGCGGGAAGCCCGGTCTCAAGCCTTGCTCGAAATGCCCCGCCAAATCGCCGAGCTGCGCAAAGAACTTCACGAGCTGCGCGTGCAATTGGCGAGAGAACCGGAAAACCCGCCTCAAAAACCCGAGAGCGGCTTCACGCTACTCGAATTATTGATGGTGCTCGCCATCATGGGTCTGCTCGCCTCACTGCTGCTCCCCAGCCTTGCCGCGGCCAAAACCAGGGGGCGAACGACCACGTGCAAAAATAACCTTCGGCAGATGGGTCATGCCCTGGCGATGTATGAATCGGATTTCGGCTTCCTGCCCGGTGCCGGTGAGGCGCTGATCGCCACCAATCATTTCCCTTGGGACTTTCCCTCGACTAATTCCTGGACCGTCCGCATCCAGCCGTACGTAGGCCCGCATTCGGACATCTTCTCGTGTCCCGAATACGAGCCGCATTTGAACTGGAACAAATCGTTGAAATCCGATTCCTTCGGCTACGACGCCGGCGGCAGCAGCCAGATTTACGTTCACATGGAAAGCAACCTTGGCCTCGGCTTCGGCAAAGCCCATTTCATCCGCTCAACCGCCCTGACCTGCCCCGCGGACATGATTGAACTGGGCGACCTTCAATTGCCCAGCCAGCTTTGGTGCACCATTATCAGCCCATGGCACAAACAACCTCTCGGAAGCGTTGACTGCGTAGTCCCGTCGCGTCATTCCGGCGGCGCCAACATGGTGTTCTGCGACGCCCACGTTCAATGGTCCCGCCAGGCGCGTTGGATCGTCGAGGACATTCCTGCCCGCTCGCGTTGGAACAACGATCACCAGCCCCACCCCGAAACGTGGTAATATTATTACTGTTGTGCTTAAAACAAGCCTGCAGCTTTGAGGGCGGCCAGTTTGTCTGGCGACAAGATTCGCTTCAGGTTCTTCCGCAGGCCCGCAAGTTCGAAGTCCACAGCATAGACCACGAAGTCGGGTGTGCGCAGGACAGCTTTCGGCCAGGCTATGCGGTTGAGTTGCCCCGCGACCTCGACCGGGAGTTTGACGCCTCCGGTGAATCCTGTTGAGCTACGCACGAAAGCTTGCCAAGCTGCCCGGCACATGACGCGCTCCATCCGGCACGCATGGGTAAAATTCCTCGCGATGGCCGCGGTGTTGTGCGTGTTTGACGCGAAGGCTCAAACGGCGCCGACGTCACGTGGCGCATCGCGCAGCCTCTTTGGTTATGACACCACCAGGGATTTTTTGGCGTTCGATCCTCAATTTCTCGAAAAGCGACGGCAATACACGAAGGAGTTGCGGGAGTTACAATTGGAACTAGCCCGTCAAACGGCAGGCGGACGGGCAACCCCCTGCTCCCGGCAAATTTTCCTCGAAGCGCGGTGGCTTACCTATTCAGCACAGTGGCAGCGCCTCGAGGGGCGCTTGCATGACCTTCGCGAAATGCTCGCGCGTCCCGCCGATCCGGCGGATGCCCGCGAGCAGGTCGAGGCCGATGGCAGTTACGATCATTGCAGTGAAGCGTGGTTCCTGAAACTGGATTCAACTTTGGAGGAGCTCGAAGACCGCTCCAGCCGTGGAGAGCGACCGAAGTTTCCGCTCAAGCTCCTGGACCGGATCAACAGCCCGGAGAAATTGCGCAACTACATGGACTCGGTTCTGATTTCAGATATCCGTCATAAGGGGATTGACAATCGATTCGAACTCAACCTCGCCATCACGGCGATCGAACGGCTCATCCAAGGCGAACTGGGAGATGTCTATCCGTTCGCTCCAGGGCTGAAGCAGGCGTTGCTGGAGTATGAGGATGATCATTGGCAGAACCCGGAGACGGGTTACTGGGGCGCCTGGTACAAGCAAGAGAACGGCGAGATACGGAAAACGTCCGACTTGAGCGTGACATTCCACATCATCTCTTATCGCCACAATAACCTTAAACATATTCCGGAGATGATTCGCACCACGCTGGCGTTCAAAGAGCTCGAGTATCCGTATGGCTGGCTGGAAGAAGGCAAACCATCCAATCACCACAACTACGCCGTGGTGCGGCTGTTTCGCATCTGCTGGCCATCCATGAGCGAGAACCAGCGTGAACTCGCGCGCGCGGAAATGCGCCAGATGATAACCTTCTGCTTGAGCGAAACATTAAACGCCGACGGCTCATTCAAGCTGATGGACGAAGACACCGTAGGCTCCTCCTATATGTTTCCGGTGGAACTGCTTGATGAAACTGGCTATTTCCGCAAGAGCCGCCGGTTCTGGACGGACGAGTCATTTCCGGGTTCACTGGAGGTCGCAGAGAGGGTTGCCGCCAAAATTCAATCGGCTGGACTGACAGACACAGAATCGCGCAAAACCCTTAGACGGCTCCAGGATGCCCAACGAGAGGCCCGTCGGCGCACGATGGTCAGGGCTTTTGCCGTCGTGGCGCTGGTTTGGCTCGGATATTTGATGATCAGATTTTTCCGCCGAGGAAGAAAACTAGAGGACACTTGAACGCCACTCACGCTGGAAAAGCAGCAGAGCTTCCCACGAGGGCGGGGCGGCTACGGCAGCGTCAGCCGGTAAAACTGACGGCCCGCAGCCACGGGCAGCACAATCCTGTTGTTCGTGCCGGCGTTTGCAGGCACATTCGTCAAGGTAATCCAGTTCGTGGTGGTGAGCGAAGCATTGGCTTGCAGCCGGTACGGGCTGTTCGTGTAGGGCCAGGTGAAGACAAGCTGGTTGGAAGGGGACAGGCTCAGGTTCAGCGGCGGATAAATCAACGTCACCCACACGCTGTCCAGCAGGATTGCATTGGTCGCGGCCAATCCGTTGGTGGCGTTAATTCCGTGAAACGACAGGATCGGCGAAGCCGTCGTGGCCACGTAGTTGGTGCTGAACTCCTGGTAAGGCAGGGCGTTGGAGGAATTTGGGAAATAGGCGGTCAACATGATGTCCTGGCTCAGGTCGATGCCAAACGACGTGCCGATCACCACCCACATCGCGGCGCCCGTGCCCAGCGTCGAGCCGTCCGTGCCCAGATAGTAGCCGATGTTGTACAGCGCGCCGGGTTTCAGACTGACGGTGGTGCCGAGGCAATCCTGCGAATTGTCGGTCGGATGTCCGCGAAAGTAGGCGTAATAATTGCCCTGCTCGGCCACGTCGGGAGAAGCTGTTGACTGGATAACGCCGTAGTCGCTGAAGTTGTCCGAGGGACCAAGCCACCCCCAGCCCGTAAATTTCCCCTGGCCAGCCGGCCCCGCCTCAAAACTCCCGTTGACGACCAGGTTCGTCTGGGCCCTCGCTGTGGCCGCCGACAGTGCAAGAGCGGCTCCGATGGCACAAGTCGCAGCGGCTATTCCAATGTGGATGAAATCTTTCATTGTCGGCCTCTCGCCCCCGGCAATCGAACTTGTTGCCTTCCCCTGAACCCGCGGAACTATAGCACAGAACGACTGCAAGCGGTAGGTTGGAACCAACTTCGAAGAAAGCTGGACAACCGCCAGTTGCTTGGTCCGTTACTATGGCTGGCACTCCAACAAAATGCGCGGCGTGCGCCAGGGCGCCCTGCCGCTCGAACTGGTGGTTCGTCGCCCGGGCGTCTCCGCGCCGCCGACCAGCCCCCAACGGAACCTTTCTTGCCTTGCCGATCCCTCCACGTTATGTTGCCACCATGCCCGGCCCGAGCGAGAATAGCTCAACACTCACCTCTCGCGTGCCGGATGACGGCAAATTGTGGCTCGGCCGATTTAGGTCGGTCAGGCGATGCACTTCACCCAACCCGTCCCTGTGCTTGCTCGCCGGGCTTTGCCTGAGCATTGTCGGTGGCCGCAGCCAAACCCAAGTTCTGACTTACCACAACGACAACGCGCGGACAGGCCAAAACACCAACGAAACGATACTGACGCCCGGCAACATCAATGTCAGCACTTTCGGCAAACTCTTCAGCCAGGCGTTGGACGGCCAGGTTTACGGCCAACCGCTGGTCCTGACCAACGTTCCGATCCCCGGCAAAGGCCTCCACAACGTCGTCTTCGTGGTTACCGAGCATGACAGCGTCTATGCCTTCGATGCCGACGATAACAGCGGTGCCGACGGCGCTCCCCTCTGGAAAGTGAGCTTTCTGAATGGCGCAGGAGTAACGACCGTTCCCAGCGGCGATGTCGCCTCGTCCGACATCACACCGGAGATTGGCGTGACCAGCACGCCGGTGATTGACCCGAACAGCGGCGCCATTTATGTCGAGGCCAAGACCAAAGAGATTGTCAGCGGCGCGACGCACTGCGTACACCGACTGCATGCGCTGGACGTGACGAGCGGAGCGGAAAAATTCGGCGGACCGGTGGTGATCGCGGATACGATCTACACTAATACCAGTTACATCTACGTGTCAGGGCCGTCGGTGCCGGGCACCGGCGACGGCAATATTGGCGGGGTGGTTAAATTCAATGCGCTGCGGCAACTGAATCGGCCAGGATTGCTGCTGCTCAACGGCATCGTCTATATCGCGTTCGCCTCGCATGGAGATAACGGGCCTTTTCACGGTTGGCTGCTCGGCTACGACGCCCAAACTCTCACCTTGGCTACGGTTTACAATTCGACTCCCAATGGAGGCGGCGGTGGAATTTGGCACAGCGGCGGGGGCCCGGCCGCGGATGGGCAGGGAAACATTTACGCCGTTACTGGAAACGGGACCTTCGATACCACTCTGAACGCCAGTGGCTTCCCTACGAACTCGAACTATGGAGATTCCTTCTTCAAACTCACCAACAGCCCCGGCCTTAGGCTTGTGGATTACTTCACCCCCTTTGATCAGAACAACTTAAACAACTCGGACCTCGATCTCGGCTCCTCTGGCGTTATCGTCCTGCCTGATTCGGTCGGCAGCCCCGGGCATCCGCATCTGCTGGTGGGTTGCGGAAAGGCAGGCAAAATTTACCTCCTCGATCGGGATAATATGGGGCATTTCAATCAAAATACTGACAATATCGTGCAGACCCTGCCCGCAGCGGTCGGTTCGGTATATGGGGCATTTGGTCCACCCGCATACTTTAACAGCCAAATCTATTACGCGGGCGCCGGCGACAACCTGAAGAGTTTCATCTTTTCCAATGGTCTGCTGTCGCTCGTTGGCCAGTCCTCCATCACCTTCGGGTATCCCGGCGCTACACCTGCCATCTCCGCCAACGGCGCGGCCAATGGAATCGTGTGGATCCTGCAATATAATGGCGCGGCGGTGTTGCACGCCTATGATGCCGCCCAACTCGCCACGGAACTCTACAACAGCAACCAGGCCCCCGGCGGCCGCGACCAGGGGCCGGAGGCTGTCAAGTTCACCTTCCCTGTCGTTGCCAATGGCAAGGTCTATGTTGGCGGCCAATCGGCACTGACCGTGTACGGCTCCACGATCGCGGCTGTGCCCGTCATTTCCCCAAACGGCGGCACATTCTTCAGTTCGGTTACCGTGACGTTCACCGATGCCACCCCAGGAGCGGCGATTTATTACACGCTGGATAACTCGATTCCGACAACGAACTCGCTGCCTTATTCGGGGCCGTTCACCCTGACGAATAGCGCCACGGTAACCGCCAAGGCCTTCAAGCCGGGGTTTAGCAACAGTGCGGCCACGAATGGTGTGTTCACGATTCGGCCGCCGGTGCGGTTCACGTCCTGGACCTATCTGAGCAACCATCAATTCCAGCCGCAGTTATCCGGTTTGGCGGGCAAAACCTACGTCTTCCAAGCGACGACGGATTTCTCGAACTGGCTCTCGTTAAACACAAATGTCGCCCCGTCCAACCTGTTTTTCCTGCTCGATTCCAGCGCGAGCAATTTCCCATATCGTTTCTACCGCGCGTCCGAGCTGCCGTAATGCGCCGGGGCCCCAGCGGTTTCAGCGTGCACAATCCGCCTGTCTTGACGAGCATCAAGCCGCAGGGGCGGCGGTGAACAGACCCGTGCGCGGCGGCAACATGAATTCCAACGGGATTGAACCCACGACGCATGACTGCGATTTTCGCGCTCGTAGCTATTCTCCTCGCATTCCCGTTCCGCACTTCATTGCACCGCAACTGACCAGCCTGAATTCAGCTCTCCATTTGGGTTCGGATTGCCGGCGTCGCGGCTCTCAGGATGTCCAGGAATGCCGCCAGTGCGGGGTTGTTTGTAGATTTGCGCCAGGCGACGCACAAGGGGATGCGAGCCGACTTTGGCGCGATTGGACGAATGACCACCTGGGAACGATTCAAACTCCGCACGCAGCGTGGTATGAGCGACACGCCGAGTCCGCTCTCGACCAAGGTCATCGCGGTGGCCATAAAATTCGGTTCGTTGATGATGCGCGGGGAGAAACCAGCCCGACGGCAAACGGCAATGACTTCGTCAAACAGACCAGGGGCGCCTTTGCGGTGGAACTGGACAAACGGTTCGCCGGCCAAACTTTTCAAGCGGATGACTTTTTGCTTGGCAAGGGCGTGGGCTGCGGGCAGCGCAATGGCGAGTTGGTCGGTATAAACCACTTCTTCCTCGAATTCCGCGCGACGGTCCGATGGGAGCGTCCGCGTAAATCCCAAGTCGATGCGGCCTTCGTCGAAGGCGGCAAGCTGCTGGTCGGGGTTCAACTCAAACAGGCGCAATTCGACGTTGGGAAATTTGCGCCGATAGGCTTGCACCAGCGCCGGCAAGAGCGGGGAAGAGGCGGTCCCGAAAAAGCCAATGCCCAAGATGCCGACCTCGCCACGCGCCGCTCGCTGGGCGAGCTGCCGGGCTTCATTGGCACGACGCAGGATTTCCTCGGCCTCGCGCAGGAAGGCAGTTCCTGCGGCAGTCAATTGCACGCTGCGTTTGGTGCGGAGCAGCAGTTCCACACCGAGTTCGTCTTCAAGGTCGAGGATGGTCTGGCTGATTGCGGGCTGGGCAACGTGGAGGCGACGCGATGCTTCGGTGTAGTTCAAATATTGGGCAACGGCGGCAAAGTAACGGAGATGGCGAAGTTCCATGGTTGGAAGCTTATCGCCAAATCCGATTACTACAAGCGAATCATACGATTTTAGCGATTTCTGGAACAGTGCGATAGGGGAAATGTTAACGGCATGGAGCCGAAAAAAATGAAACCTAAGAGGAAAGGATTGAGTATGAATGGTTCACTGGAAAACAAAGTCGCAGTGGTCACCGGCGGAACATCGGGCATCGGCAAGGCCGCGGCCCTGGCGCTTGCCAAAGCGGGAGCAAAGGTCGTTATTGCCGGCCGGCGCGAAAGTGAAGGACAGGCGGTTGTGGAAACCATCGAAAAGGGAGGTGGCAAAGCCCTGTTCGTCAAAACGGATGTCAGCCGCGAAGCTGACGTGAAGGCGCTGGTGGATAAGACCGTGGCCACCTTCGGCCGGCTGGACATCGCGTTTAACAATGCCGGAACTGAAGGCCAGATGGGCCTCACGACGGAGACGCAGACCCCCGAGCATTACCAGGCAGTTTTCGATATCAACGTGAAAGGTGTTTTGCTCTCAATGAAACACGAGGCGGCAGCCATGTTACGCAATGGCGGCGGCTCGATCGTCAACACCTCGTCCATCGCCGGGCAGATCGGTTTGGCGGGAGCGGGTGTTTATGTGGCCAGCAAACACGCGGTTAACGGCTTGAGCAAGAGCGCCGCGCTGGAATTCGCCAAAAAAGGCATCCGCGTAAACACGGTGTCCCCGGGCACGATCCAGACAGAGATGATCGGGCGCATGCTCGGCGACGGAGAAAGTGACGCCAGGAAATGGTGGGAGAACCAGCACCCGGTTGGACGCTTTGGAGCGCCCGAGGAAGTTGCTGCTGCGGTGGTATGGCTTGCTTCTCCGGAGGCGTCGTTTGTCACCGGAACCGACATTGCCGTGGACGGCGGCTACCTGGCGCAATGACTCCGGCAACCAAAAGAACATTCTGTGAACAAATTCTCTGATCATATGAAAACACCAACCTCACCGGAAGAATACGACCTCCTCGTGCTGGGCAGCGGGGCGGCCGGCAAACTGCTCTCCTGGACCCTGGCCAAAGAGGGGATGAAGACCGCGGTCATTGAAAGAAAATATATCGGAGGTTCCTGCCCCAACATCGCCTGTCTTCCGAGCAAGAACATCATCCATAGCGCACAGGTTGCTTCTTACTTTCGACGCAGCGAGGAATTCGGGATCACCAAAGATAACTGGAAAATCAACATGCCAGCCGTGCGTGAGCGCAAGCGCAAGATGGTCACCAGCCTGGTGGACATCCATCTCGATTTATACGAAAAAAGCGGAGCCGAACTGGTCATGGGTTCCGGACGCTTTGTCGGACCTAAAACCGTCGAGGTTACTTCTGCCGAAGGAACCACGCGGTTCATCCGCGGAAAGCGAGTCCTCATCAACACGGGAACCCGCGCTACCATCGATCCTACTCCAGGTTTGGCTGAGTCAAAGCCCTTGACCCACATCGAAGCTCTGGAACTCGACCGCATTCCAGGACATCTCCTCGTGCTCGGAGGCGGCTTTGTCGGCCTTGAGTTGTCGCAAGCCATGCACCGCTTTGGCAGCCGCGTCACCGTGATTGATCGCAACACCCGCCTGGTCCATCGCGAGGATCAGGACATCTCGGCAGCTCTTCACGAACTGTTCAGGGACGAGGGAATCGAGGTGGTCACGAGTACGCGGATTATTAGCGTTGAAGGAAAATCCGGCGAAGCGGTGAAACTGAACGCTAACCGCGAAGGCTCGCGACTCGTGCTGGAAGGCACTCATCTGCTGGTCGCGGCAGGTCGCACGCCCAACACCGACGGTATCGGCCTGGACCTCGCCGGAGTGGAAACAACCGAGCGCGGGTACGTAAAAGTGAATGAACGCCTTGAAACAACCGCTCCCAATGTCTGGGCAGCGGGCGACTGTGCCGGCAGCCCGCACTTTACGCACATTTCGGAGAATGACTTTCACATCGTGCACAACAATATCCTGGGCGGCAATCGCGTGACCACCGGACGGCAAGTGCCATTCTGCATCTTTACGGAGCCTGAGTTTGCCCGGGTCGGTCTTAGCGAAACTGAGGCCAACGAGCGTGGCGTGGCGTACCGTCTGGCGAAAATTCCGCTCGCGGCGGTCTTGCGGGCAAGAACGCTGTCCGAAACCCGTGGCTTTATGAAAGCCCTCGTTGACACAAGGAGTGATCACATTCTGGGATTCAGCGTTTTCGGAGTGGAGGCGGGAGAAATCATGTCCACCGTGCAGGTCGCGATGATTGCGGGACTGCCCTATACCGCGCTGCGGGACGCCATCTTTGCCCATCCGACCATGTCAGAAGGGCTCATCTCACTCTTTGGTAACGTTCCTCCCATCTCCGTTCCAGTTCAGGAAGAACAGGTTGCAATCGCATGAGTCTCCGGTTCAAGAGAAACCGATTTGCTACCCGTTCAGCGTCCAGCCTTCGCGGTAAGTCCGGCGCAGGAAATCGTTGGCTTCCGAGCAGTCGATCACTTTGCCGGCGGCGCCATCGTATTGGATCTTCCTGCCGGCACGATAGGCCACCAACCCCAGCAGCATCATCTCGATCATTTTGCTGCCGTAATCGAAATCGCAGCAGGTCTTCAAGCTGCCTTTGCAGGCATTGATCCACTGTTTCTGGAAATTGCCCACCGGGGGGAGGAGGTCGGCTTTGGCGCGCGGCTTGTAATACGTGAAGTCGGCGTTGCGCAGCGGGTAAATCGCCCGGGTGGTGAAATCGGCGACCAACGCGCCCTGGCTGCCTTCGAAGAGCGCCCCGTGGTCGATCTTCTTGAGGTCAATATAGCGGGAGGGGGATTCCGGCAGCGCGCCGCCCTGGTACCACGAACATTTGATGGCCTGCCGCCAGGAATTGGCCGGGAGCTCGAAATGCATTTCCAATTTCACAGGCGTGACGTCCGGGTTGAAGGCGTCGCCCTTGGCCTCGGCCGAAACCGGCAGTTCGGCGTCCAGCGCGTTCCAGGCCAGGTCCATCGTGTGGCTGCCCATGTCGCCGACCTGCCCGCTGCCGAAATCCCAGTACATGTTCCAGGACAAACAGTTCATGCCCGGGCCGCCTTTGAAGTATTCCGGACTGTAAGGATGGAACGGCGAGGGGCCAATCCACAGGTCATAATGAATGTGCTTCGGGGGCTCGCCGGCGCCGGCGGGATAGCCCGGGCGCGGAATTTTGCGGTCGCCCCAGGCCGAAACCTCCTGGAGTTGGCCGATGGCGCCGTCGCGGATCAACTCGCGCACGCGATTGAAATTCTCGTACTCGTGCCGCTGCGTGCCCACCATGGTGGCGAGCTTGTTCTTGTTCTTGAGATAGTTGGCGCGAACGACGCGCGCTTCCTCGACGGAATTGGCCAGGGGCTTTTCGCAGTAAATGTGCTTGCCCCGGTTCATCGACCAATTGGCGACAAAGGCATGCGTGTGGTCGAGGCTGCAGCAGACGACGGCCTCGACATCTTTTTGGTCGAGGCACTTACGCCAATCGAAATGCTGTTTGGCATTCGGAAATTTCCTCGCGCCGTAAGCCAGGTGTTCCTCATTGATGTCGCAGAGAGCGACAACGTTTTCACTGGCGAGCCCGCCGAAGTGGGCCTCCCCCCGCCCCCAGGTTCCAATCAGGGCCACGTTCAACTTGTTGCTCGGCGCATCGGCGCCGAAAAGCTTTAGGCGGGGAAGAATCAGTCCAGCGGCCCCGGTGAACGCAACGGATTTGAGGAATTGGCGTCGTTTCATACGACCCCAATGTGGCCAGGAAGACGAGTCAGCGTCAAGATCAATAGGGTGCCTCCATTGTATGTGGCAACCGACCAAAAGCAGCTTGTCCACCGTTGGACAAGGTCTGTCGCACCATACATAGTAGAGGGCCGGTGGATTTATGATTTTTGGGTATGAATTTCCCACAATTTTGGGCCAGAGGAAGCAGTGGAAATTTCCTTTGTTGGCGTTGGTCTTCGCAAAGCATTGCTGAAGCAAACTGGCGGCTGGGCTAGTCACGGCGATATTCGAGCCCGATAAAATCGGCTGGAGGGGACGAGCGCGTTCGTATCGGTGACTTGAATAGCTGCCCCGGTCCCCGGGAGGTTCGTGGCCAAAAGACCCCAGGCGGCACCACTCAAAGCGTCGGCACGCAGCACGTCATAACTTTCGCCAAGGAAGGTTGTGAAATCGAGCGCCACACTGGCGCCCACCAGCTTCACGCGAGTGAATTGCGGCGGTGCGTTGGTCGTGAACTCGTCGGCGCCGAGGTCCGAACTGGCGCCCCTCGGGCGCCGGTCGCCGTCGAAATCGTTCGTTACCGTAGAGAGGGTGAGCCCTTTGTCGATTGCGTTGGTTGCCGAGGCCAGCAAATGCAGGTCAGCGATGGCAGAGTTGACAAACATCCCCGGCACGGCGGTGACGAGATTTGAGCCGAGCGTGGCGGTGGCGCTATCGCGCAGGTGAATCGGTGCGTCGGCAAGGTTGTTGCGCGCCGTGCCGTTGGTGGTGTTGGAAAAGCGGAATTCGACCGCATAAAACTCATTGCCGTTGAGCAAGACGCTGTTGTGGTCGATTTGTGTGCCGGGAGAGTTCCAGGCAATGAGCGAGCCGTCCGAGCCGGCGGTGCGACCAGCGCTCATCAGACCTGGAATAAGGCAGACAAAATTGTTGCGAATGACACCGCCGGCGTGGTCGAAGTAAGGCGTGGTGTTGTCCAACCCGTAGGCCACAGCCCGGTCCACGTTGAGAAAGGTATTCTGCTCAGTGAGCGTGTTCACCGAATGACGCCAGAACAAAACGGCCGGGTTCCACAGGTAAGCAGCGGAATCGGGGTTATGAAGGTTTTTGAAGAGATTCCCCCGAACAACCCAGTTTTGCGCCGCATGGGCGCTGATGCCGTTGAAGTAGCCGACACCTGAGCCGTGGTCGCCTGGCGGACTGCCGGTGTACTCAAACCAACAGTACTCGACTACGCCGTTATTAACGCCAAGACCGCTGTTGACGTCAGTAGGGTTGGACTTAATGAACTGCGAACCGGCGTTGAGCAGGCGGACACAGTACACGAGCGGCGACTGGGCGCCCGCGTTGAAGATAATTTCGTTGTCCCAGGTGTCGCGGATGGTCAGATGAGCGATGGTCGTGTTGGTGCCGTTGGACCAGATGCCGAAGGGGACGTTGCCATAATTGGTATTGTCCATGCCCTTGCCGGCCAGGACAACATTCGTGCTGCCGGCCGACCCGCGAATCGTGACTCCATTCCGGCCGTTGATATAAAGGCTGCTGGTCAGATTATAGGTGCCGTCGGCAAGCAGGATCGTATCGCCGCTTTGCAGATTCCCTGTAGCCGTTTGCAGTTGCGCTTCGGTGTTCACGTTCACGATGCGGGTCCCGGTGATTGGCAAGGGCGGCGCATTGCCCGGGGAGGCGGCATTCGCCGCCCTGGCCAAGCCGAACAGGACTGCGACAAAAAGCGTGCCACACGGTTTCATGAAGCCTTTGAGAGCGCGTTTGAAAATCATTCCCATTATAGCAGCCGACGCAAGGAGGCTCAAATTTCTGCCACCTTTAGTATAGGATCAGAGCCTTACGTCGGCTGCTACAGTTTTTACACGCTCTTAGACCGATTTCTATCTGGTTTCCCTTTGCACCAGAATCCGACATTTAACAACCTGGGTGCGCGCGTAATTCGCGCAGTATTTCTTCACGGGTGGTTCCAATGTGGAGGCCAAGGTTTTTGAGCACCTGCGCGGCAATGCCGCTGCCTTCAAGAAGCAGGCCAAGAAAGATATGCTCAGCGCTGATACAGGAGTGGTCCAGGGCTTTGGCTTCCCGGGCAGCGAGCTGCATAGCTTTCCGGGCGCGAGGAGTGAGGGGGATGGCTGCGGCTGACGAGTGAGCAGGGACGGGAGAAACCAATCGCTCGATCTCCGCTCGCACTGCTTCGCGGTCCACGTTCAGGTTTCGCAGAACATTGGCAAAAGACCCTTTGGCCAGTTTCAGGACCCCGAGCAGCACATGTTCTGTTCCGATGAAGTCGTGACCCAAACGGGAAGCTTCGCCGCAGGCGAGTTCCAGAGATTGATGAACAATCGGGTCAACCGGTTTTGACGGCGGGAGCGAAGCAGCAAAGTCGGGCGGGCACGGTGGCGCCGGCGGGATGGGATGAGGCTGCGGCTGGAAAGGGGGCGGCGGGCTGCCGGGGTCGCCGGGCGGGAGACAACGGCCATTCAGAGTATAAGCAATGGCGGTGAGGGCCACTGCCGCGTAGAGGCACCAAAGAACCATGGTTGGAACAATGCCAATTTCGAGGTGAACAACGTGTTCGGCATCCAGGAGTGCCCAAATTGGCCACAGCCACAGGAGGTTGCTGGCCACTTTGTTTGCTTTTGCGAGCCGGATATAAGGGGCCGCGGGAAGCGATTTGAGCAAATAGGGCAGGCCGGCCAAATACAAACAGATAAGTGAAACAGCGGAGACTCCCAAGGCTCGTGCCAGCGGACTGATTTCAAATTCCAGGAAGGTCCAGGTGTTGATCAACAGCACAAAGGCGGCTGAGATAAAATAAAAGGTTCGGAGGAATGTCCGCCGCCGGTGGCTGTGGCCGCTTGCTACTTTCGCGAATTCGGCCTTAAGCACACCGGCCGGGCCGATGCCGGCGACCGCGGCTTGATAAGCGTGTTGCTCATCGGCGCCCAAGTGGATTTGGCGCTGGATTTCGTCGCGGAGGTGGGTTTCCAGTTCGTCGAGAACGTCCGGAGATTTTATTCCGGCGGACAACATTTGCTGCCGCCACTGGGCGATTGCCTGGTCGAGGTTAAACATATTGTTCCTTCCACAACTGCTTGAACAGTTTTGAAACGGTGACCCACTGTCCACGTTGCTCCTTCAAGGCTTTCTTCCCGTCTTTTTTGAGCGAATAGTACTTCCGCTTGCGGCCGTTCTCTGCCTGGCCCCAGCGCGATTCGATCCAGCCCTCGCCTTCCATGCGATGCAACACCGGATAAAGCATCCCATCGGTCCATTCGATTTTGTCCCCGGAGAGCCGTTTTACTTCCTGAATGAGGGCATAACCGTAACTCTCACCTTCGGAAAGGAGGGACAAAATCAACGGCTCGGTCGAGGCGGCAACCAGTTCTTTCGTAAGCATGGCATTACTATACATATCAATGCTATGTATGTCAAGCGGGAATGTGATTTAGTGTCATTTCACCGATTACCGATCTGGTTTCCTCTCCTCGACCAGCTTTGGCCTGTAAAGCACAACTACGTTGCCTACCCGGGCGACCAAATAGCTGCCGCTCTTCTCGGCCAATTGCGGGGAAAGTTCCTTCTTCTGGTCCTTGAACTCGTCAAATTTCACCTTAACGAGTTCATGATGTTTCAGCACATCGTCCAGGGCAGCAAGGAACTGTGAGCTAATGCCTTCCTTGCCGATCTTGAGCGTGGCCTTGAGCTGCTGGGCTTGAGCTTTGAAAGCTCGTACTTGCGCGTTGGTCAGCGAAGTCATGGTTAAAATAGATCATGTCCGGACGTTCACTTTGAAGGCGCCGGGCACGGGGTCGTTTGAAGCTACCAGTAAGTAGCCGCCACCGCAGCCCGAATACATTGCTCCCGGGTAGCGCCGCTGGTAGGCGTTCAGCAAGGCCATGAGGTCCACCTTGATGAGCGGATGCCGGACGACATGCGGCAGCAGGGTCTCCCAGCATTTCATCGTGAGGTTGAACGAGCGGCCTAGCGCGCCGACATCCCGGCGGCGGATGGCCAAGAAACAGTCCTGGCCGGACTGGCCGAGGCGCGCGACCCACTTCGGGTCGAGATTCTTCTTGCCCAGCGGACAGTAGCCCTCCGGCCGAGGCTCAATCGGAAGCAAGTGCAGCGCCTTTTCCAGCCAGCGCGCGCTGCTCGCGTCGTCGAGAGTCTCGATGTGGGAAGGGAATACCCCGCCGTCAATTCTGAAATCATAGTCGAGCCGGTTAATCCCGGGATAAATCAAACCGATCATGTCCTGCGAACCGCTCGGCTCGGCCTTGCCTTTGTTTTCGGCCTCATAAAGTTCGCGGGTGAGCTCAGCCGGCCGACGTTTGGGCCGTTTGCCCTTCCACAACTTCATCGCGACAGCCCGAGTGCCGGTGGCGAAGCCGGAACGATCCATCGGGCGAAAATTGGGCTCGATCTGCACCACCACCATCGAGCCGGGCGGCTTGGGATTGTGGCGGGAGACAAACGGTTGGTCGATCCAGCCGCCGGCCAGTTGCAGGCGATTGGGAATGGCGCCCAGAACGCGGGCGATAAGATCGGAATTCACAATGGAAGCTGCTCGACGCGACTCTGCCAATAGTCGGAATCGGTCGCCTTCGCTATGAGTTCCAGATCAGCAATCAACTGGCCGAAGCTCACGTAGCGTTGGTGTGCGAACACCAAACCAGCGAAGCGTTGGCCGGTTCGCAGCCAATTCTCAGCCATGACGCGAAACCGAATGTCCTGTGTCACCAGGACCCTTCTGAGGGAGGTTGCAATTGTCAGCAGTTCGTCGTCCGGGAGTTCGTTAGTTTCCTCCTCTGTCGCTGCGAGGATATCCACACTGCGGTCCCGCAGTTGCAGGATTGCAGGGCGTGGAACATGCACATCAGCATAGAGGCCGACAGACATTAACGCTTGGCTTGCTCCTTAAGTCGGACCAGAAACGGCGGAGTCGGGTGCGTCTTTTTCCATTCCTCAACCTCTCGATACTCCGCGATTAGCTCGTTCTCGATTTCCTCGCGGTGATCGAAGTAATAAGTCATCGCGGCATGAACTTCGGCCAGATTCAGATAAGTGTATTGGCGGGCGATCTCCTCGGCCGACCACCCGCGCCATAAATAATCCGCCACGATCATGGCCACGCGTGTTCGAGCGTGTCGCTGCAACCGCGCCGGCTTGCCAGGTTCCTTCAAGATGTGCGGATATGTCAGTTCCACAGGCACGGGCTAAACGTCGCAGGTTGAACCAAGAGCGTCAACAGGGCTGTTGAATGAATGCTTGAATGCGTTCTCCCTTTGGGCCATCCAATTCCCATGCTTTGCTCGTTGCGCATTCTACCCTGGGTCCTGTTCGCCGCCTTTCCAACTTTGGCCGCCGAGTCGCCTCTGGCATTGCCGGCCGACCCGCAGCAGGCCCTCGAGCGCACGTGCTTCCAAACCAGCCAGCCGTGGAGTGGCCGGGCCAACCTGCGCTCGGATGTCGCCATCGCTTACGGCATTGGCCCCAAACTCCCGGACCGCATCAACTCTTGGCGCGACCATGGCTATAGGGTCCACGTTATGACGGGCGTCGCCTGGGGACAATACCAGGATTATCTCTATGGCCGGTTTGATGGGGTCAATCACGAGGACGAAATCCAGACCGAGCGCAACGGCAACCCGCACCGCCATGGCGAGAGTTCGGACGTCTTCTACATGTGCCCCGGCACCAATTATGGAAAATTCCTGTGCGTGGGCATCCAGCAGGCGCTGGAGGCCGGCGCCGAAGCGGTTCACCTCGAGGAACCCGAGTTCTGGGTCCAGGACGGTTACGAGGCCGCTTTCAAACGCGAATGGCGGAATTATTACGGCAGCGAGTGGCAGCCGCCGCACAGCTCGGTGGATGCGCAGTGGCGCGCTTCGAAGCTCAAATACTTCCTCTACCGCCGCGCTCTACAGCAGGTGTTTGATTACGTGCAAGATTTCAACCGCCGCACGGGCCGCCATGTCCGCTGTTACGTCCCGACCCACAGCCTGATTAACTACGCCCAGTGGCACATCGTCAGCCCGGAATCGAGCCTGGCGCGGCTGGAGGGATGCGACGGTTACATTGCGCAGGTCTGGACTGGGACCGCGCGCACGCCCAACCTGTATCGGGGGCAGCTTCGCGAGCGCACCTTCGAAACGGCTTTCCTCGAATATGGCGCGATGCAGAACCTGGTCCGCTCCACGGGCCGCCAGGTCTGGTATCTGAACGACCCGATCGAAGACAATCCCAACCATGATTGGGCCGACTACCGCCGCAACTGGGAATCCACCCTGGTGGCCTCGCTGCTGCAACCGGAGGTCTGGCGTTATGAAGTCGCCCCGTGGCCGGAGCGCATTTTTCGGGGCCGATACCCGCGCCGGGCCGAGCCTGGAGCCCGCCAATCCATTCCGCCTGCCTACGCCACCGAATTGCAAACCGTCATGAACGCGCTCAACGATATGAACCAGCCACGCGTCCAATGGGACTGCGGCACCAGCGGCCTGGGCGTGTTGGTGAGCGATTCATTGATGTTCGAGCGGGGCGAGCCGGCTTCGAGCGATCTGCATCTCAGCCACATTTATGGCCTGGCCTTGCCGTTGCTCAAACGGGGCATGCCGGTCACCCCGGTCCAACTCGAGAACCTGACTGTTCCTCGTTATCTCGAGCCGTTTCACCTGCTGCTGCTCACCTATCAGGGGATGAAACCGCTGAGCGCCGAGGTGCACGCGCCGCTGGCCGATTGGGTCAAACGCGGCGGCGCGTTGGTCGTCGTGGATGATGATTCCGATGCTTGCAATCGTGTCCAGGAATGGTGGAACAGCGGCGGACACCACTACGCCACCCCGCGCGAGCATCTGTTCGAGCAGCTCGGGCTCAATGAAAAGAGCTTCGCCGCGGATGGAAAACCGATGAAGGTTGGAAAAGGGTTTGTCGTTTGGTTGCGGGAGAACCCGGCCCGATTGGCCACCAGTCCGGAAGGCGACCTGCGCTTGCTTGGAACTGCTAAAGAAGCGGCGGTCGCAACGCACCTGAACTGGCGCGAGACCAACTACCTGCTGCTGCGGCGCGGACCGTATCTGCTGGCGGCCGGCCTGGAGGAATCGGTTCCCGGCGCGGCGAAGGTGCTGCAAGGAAATTTCGTCAATTTGTTCGACGCCGACTTGCAGGTCCGCACCAACGTGACGCTCATGCCCGGCACGCGTTGTTTTCTGCTCGATTTGGAGCAGGCCCGTGACACCCGCCCGCGCGTGTTGGTCTCAGCCTGCAAAGCTCTGCCGCTCAAGAGCGAATCACAGGCGCTCTCGATGATGGTCGAAGGGGTAGCCGACACGCCGGCAGTCGTTTTGATTCGTGCGACCCGAGTTCCGCGCTCGGTGACCCTGGCCGGCCGGCCGTTGGACAATCCCGACTACTCCGCCGCCGACCATTTGCTTCTGCTCCGTTTCGCCAATGAGGCAAGTCCACGCGAGTTGCGCGTGAGTTTTTGAAATACAGGTTCCATGGTTACAAAGTTACAACGTTACATGGTTACATAGGGACAAGTACCACTATGACAATGTAACCTAGTAACCTTGTAACAAGATAATGCTATGCGCATCACCGGTGGAAAAGCGGCTCGGCGAATTTTGAAAGTGCCGAAGGGTCTCGAGGTGCGCCCTACGCCGGACCTTGTGAAGCAGGCGGTTTTCAACAGCCTGGGTGCGCGGGTGGCGGGAGCGCGCGTGCTGGAATTGTTTGCCGGCACGGGAGCGCTGAGCCTGGAAGGTCTAAGCCGCGGTGCGGTCTCGGCGGTTTGCGTCGAGAAATCAAATCGCCACGCCGAAATTCTGCGCGAGAATTTCCAAGTGGCAGGGTTTCCGCCGGCGTTGTTGCAGGTGCGGGTGCAGGACGCTTTTGTGGCCATCGCTCAGCTTGCGGCGGCCGCGGCCCAGTTTGATTTGATTTTGGCCGACCCGCCCTACGGGGAAAAGAACATCGGGCGCCGCTCGACCTCGTTCGCCCAACAAGTGCTCGACGATTCGCGGCTTCCCCGGTTGCTGACCTCCGGCGGATTGTTGGTGCTGGGCCACACCAAACGCGATACACTAAGCATTCCGGCGTGGTGGCGGGAACAGAAAGTTCTCAAACACGGCGACAGCATGATGCGCTTCTTGAATGCGGCCGTCTCCATCACCGCAGAATCTTCTTCCACCGAGCCAATTGCTTTTTGACCTCCGCGGTTCCGGGAGCGCCGGTTAGCTTTCGCCGAGCCATCGCTTTCTTCAGGTCGAAGATTTGCAAGGCATCGGCAGCGAACTTCTTTTCGACCGACTGAAATTCGCGCAGCGTGAGTTGATTCAATCGTTTGCCCAACCGCTCCGCCAGCGCGACCAGTGAGCCGACGGAGTGGTGCGCCTGGCGGAAGGGCACGCCTTTGCGCACCAGGTAATCGGCCAGGTCTGTCGCCAACAGCGCGGGGTCCCGGGCGGCGGCCAGGCAGGCGTCGCGATTGGCACGGGTGTGCTGCAACATTGCCGTGCAGATGCGAACGGTCGCCCGCACTGTATCGGCCGTATCGAACAACCGCTCCTTGTCCTCCTGTAAATCGCGATTGTAAGTCATCGGCAATCCCTTCAGCAGCGTCAGCAACGCGACCAAATTGCCAATGACGCGGGCGCTTTTGCCGCGCGCCAGTTCGGCGACATCCGGGTTCTTCTTTTGCGGCATGAGCGAGGACCCCGTCGTGTAGGCATCGTCGATTTTTATGAAGTTGAACTCGCTGCTGGACCACAGCACCAGGTCTTCGGCCAGCCGGGAGAGATGCACCGCTAACAGAGCGGCGTGGCTGCAAAACTCGACGACGAAATCACGGTCGCTGACCGCGTCCATCGAATTCTGCGCCACCTGGACCCGCCCTTTTGGATCAATGAAATCGAGCGAGCGGGCGACCGACTCGCGATCAAGCGGCAGCGTCGAGCCGGCCAGGGCGCCGGCGCCGAGCGGGCACACGTTGGTGCGGGCGCTGGCCTGTTGCAGCCGCTCGCCATCCCGGGCCAGCATCTCGACATACGCGAGGAGGTGGTGTGCCAGATAAACCGGCTGCGCCCGCTGAAGATGCGTATAGCCAGGGATGAGGACTTCGCTCTCGCGCAGGCCCAAGGCGACCAGCGCGTTTTGGAGAGCTCGAATCTCTTCCAGAAACTCCGAAATCTCGGCGCGCAGCCACAGCCGCAGATCCAGCGCCACCTGGTCGTTGCGCGAGCGTCCCGTGTGGAGCTTCGCGCCGGCGGGCACACGGCGGGTCAGCTCGGCCTCGATGTTCATGTGCACGTCCTCGAGTTCCGGCTTCCATCGAAGCTTTCCGGCTTGAATGTCCCTCGAGATGCCCTCCAGCCCTTTAAGGATGGCGCGGCATTCGGCGCGCGTGAGCAGGCCCGCCTTCTGGAGCATCCGCGCATGGGCCATTGAACCGGCCAGGTCGTGGCGCCAGAGCCGCCAATCGAAGGAGACGGATTCAGTGAACTGCGCTACATCCGCCGCCGGAGCGCCGGCAAAGCGTCCGCTGCGCGAAACAGACAAGGTCTTTTTGCTCATCGTAATCCTGGTTGTGATCTTAATCGTAATCGCCAGCGAATTGCGACCACGATTACAATTCCATATCGAGCAGCAATGACGAGCAAAAAATCATTGTCCTCCCGCTCTAGCTGTGGAATGGTTTGCCAAACCGATGGGCGAATTCAAATTTGCGTGTCCGAACTGCGGGCAGCACATCACCGCTGCCGCCAGCGCGAGCGGGACCAAATTGGAATGCCCCACCTGCTTCCGCAAAATCATCGTCCCCCAGGCGCCCACCGACGGTGACTCGAAGTTTATCCTTTCGGCTGCGCAGGCCGATAAACCCCGGCCATTGCCAACGGCAACGCTGTTCGATTCGGGGGTTCTCACCCCCCGCCGACATTCGATTGTTCCCGCCGTTCTGCTGGTGGTTTGCTTATTGGGTGTGGGCGGAGCGGTTTTCCTGTTGCGCGGCAAACTTTTCGGTCCGGCCAAGTCCACAACACAGGTGACGAATGATCTGGCCGCCAAGCCGGCGGTGCCTCTGGTAACGCATCCGGTTCCAACCAACACGAGTTGGACCCTGGACCTGACCAATGCCATCGTGCCGGATGAGGTCGCTGCCGGCAGCATTCACGGCGGCGGGTTTCTTTGTGAGCGAGCCTCGTTGCAGGGTGGGAACCTTGGGCTGCGCCAGGGCCGAACTTCGCAGGATTTGCGCATCAACATTGTTTTCTTCGCCAAGCTGGGAGAGGAATTGAGCGGCAAAACTCTCGAGGTAACCCCGGAGCGCGTGCCGCCTTTGCCGAAAGTCACCTTGCATTGGACCGACGACCGGAACAAAGGTGTTAATCAAAACATCCCCAACGGCTACGCCCTAAAGATAGCCTTTGGCCCCGCGGCGAATGGCCGCATCACCGGCAAGCTGTTTATCGCCCTGCCGGACGAGTCCAAGAGTTTCGTCGCCGGCACGTTCGATGCCGAGATTCGCAAACCGCCGCCCCCCAAGCCCCCCAAGCCCAAGACTAAGTGAAGCGGCTGGCTCCGTGAAGACTCGAAGCCTGTGTCCACGGGGACTTTGAATATGGCCGGGTGATTTCGAGTCAGTGGGTGTAGCGGGCAGCGCAGAGCAGCATGAGGCCATTATGAAAACGCAAATGTTGGCAAGCTGGATTCCCGGGCTGGTGCTCGCATTGGCGATTGTTTCCGCCAGCGCGGCCCAAGAGGAGCAGACCACCTCGACGCCCAACCCTCTCTATGTAACCGGGGCCATGCACCCCGGGCCGCCGGTGACTAATGCGACTCTGCCA
>Ga0210408_10000786_pt1 | contig 36087 bp, 29 predicted proteins | sample IncBWH4MmetaG_FD_155471 | JGI IMG/M metagenome (GOLD analysis project Ga0210408, IMG submission 155471) | Forest soil microbial communities from Barre Woods Harvard Forest LTER site, Petersham, Massachusetts, United States - Inc-BW-H-4-M | ecosystem: Environmental > Terrestrial > Soil >... | reverse complement strand
CAACCTCATTGGCGGCGATATCTCCGGCGGCGCCATGGACTTCCGCCAATTCTTCTTCCGCCCCACCTGGCGCCATTACGCCACTCCCGTTCGCAATATCTACCTATGCTCCTCTTCCACCCCGCCAGGCGGAGGAGTGCACGGCATGTGCGGCCACAACGCTGCAAACCTAGCCGCTTCCCGCCTGTAGGGGCGCCGCATTGCTGCGCCCCGGCTCGGCAACATCGATCCGTACATGGCTGTAGCTCAGGTCCGTCGTTTGGACCTGAGGCTTTTCCCCAACGCGGCTCATCCCTTGCTCACCGCAATTGCGGCTAGCGTTGCCTTCGTAACCCTCAGATAATTCTCGGGTGCAAGCAGAATCTGCAATCCCCGCACACCCGCGGAAATCGAAATCACGTCGAATCGTTCGATGCTCCTGTCGGCATAAACTGGATATGCCTTCTTTGCAGCGAGCGCGGTTACTCCGCCACGAATATAGCCAGTAAGCTTCTGCAAATCCTTTACGGCAACAAGGTGCATTTTGCGATCACCCGACGCAGCCGCGAGCGCCTTAAGGTCCAATTCCGTATCGCCCGGAATGACCGCCATGCAGATGGCGTGCCGGTCACCCTGCGCAACCAGCGTCTTAAAGAGTTGTCCGGCCGCCAGGCCAATTTTGGCAGCAACCGCTTCTGCGGCAAGATCCTCAGGATCCACTTCATATTCGCGCAGTTTGTAGTGGATTCCCATTTGGTCCAAAACGCGGGCGGCGTTGGTCTTCTGTGTCACGAACGTATCCCTACCGTGGTTGGAACGTAAGTCGCGCATCCATTTCTGCAGTACCGTTACTTTAACTCGGCACGTCTTACAGCGTGTGTGGTCGCCGCTTGTCCCATTCAATCCGTCCAGCAACCATTCAACCCTCAAAAATAGCCATTCGATGGATTACGCTTTCGTTATGTTCCATTCCCATGCTATCGTTCCCCATGGTTGCCGCGGCCTCCACCCTCCCTCGAAGCGAGTCAGCTGCGCGGTTCCTTCCGTCCGGTACGCGCCGTTTCCGCGCAACCCTCTTGTTTTCTGATGCTTGCGCACTCTTGAACTCTCTTGACGCTCTTTTTCAAGCTCCATCCCTTTGTTTTCAACGCTTTGCGCACTCTTCGACAAAAACACCGGGGGTGTGGGTATCATGAAAGCTTGCCTTCTCCAATCTCCCGCCCGAATTGAAACCAATCCGTTGGTGTTTGCCGATGTTCCCACCCCGCAACCGGCCACCGGAGAAGTATTGGTTCGCGTTTCTTACTGTGGCGTCTGCCGTACCGACCTGCATGTGATTGAAGGGGAACTGGTTCCGCAGAAATCTCCCGTCATTCCCGGCCACCAGGTCATCGGTACGATCGAAAAGCGAGGACCAAGCGCCAATAGGTTCAGTATCGGTACTAGGGTCGGCGTCGCCTGGCTGCATCACACTGACGGCACTTGCGAGTTCTGCCGCTCCGGCGCAGAGAATCTTTGCGATCACCCCACCTTTACCGGCTATTCCGTGGACGGAGGCTACGCGGACTACATCGTTGCTCCGGAAGATTTTACCTATGCCATCCCGCAGGAATTTCCCGACGAGCAAGCCGCACCGCTGCTCTGTGCCGGAATCATCAGCTTTCGCTGCTTGCGTCTTTCCGGCATCAAGCCTGGAGGCAAGCTCGGCCTCTACGGATTCGGCGCAGCGGCGCATATTGCCATTCAGGTTGCCCGGCACTGGAATATCGAGGTTTATGCGGCCACGCGCGATGCGCGGCACCAGAAGCTCGCCCTCGAACTCGGAGCCAAATGGGCTGGCGGTACGATGGCCAAGCCTCCTGCCAGGCTCAATGCAGCCATTGTGTTCGCTCCCGCAGGGGAAATCGTCCCCGCCGCATTGAAAGCCTTACGCAAGGGCGGCGTTCTCGTCCTCGGCGGCATTCACATGAGCCCCATCCCATCCTTCGACTACGATCTGCTCTATCAGGAGCGGATGATTCGCAGCGTGGCCAATAACACACGCCATGACGGCGAAGATTTCCTGCGCGTCGCCGCCGAAATCCCTATTCGTACCCGCACGCAGCTCTTTCCCCTGCGCGAAGCCAACCGCGCCCTAAACGCCCTCAAAAACGACGCAATCGAAGGCGCCGCCGTCCTGAAGGTTGCACCGTGAACAAATGTAACCGCCACCTTCAGGTGGCCATCGTAGATGTCATGGAGAAGCTGGGTTCCCGGACTTTGTTCGTTCATGGGACGGCGCTTCCCGCAATCGGGCAGCCGCCCCTTCCGCACATCGCGGCTCACCCGCTAAGGCCATGTGCGGACTCGACTTAGATTCATTTGCACCTGGCAGCACTACTGCCGATACACTCTGCGGCGGCGAACGTCAATACGTAAAGGGGGATCGGCGGCATGATAGCATCGATGTCCGAAACTCCCATTGAAGTGAGAAACATGCACTCCCGAATATTAATTGCCGACGATCAACCCGACGTTCTGCGCGCTCTGTGTCTGCTGCTGAAAGGGCACGGCTACACTACGGAAACGGTCACGTCGCCCTCGGATTTACTGGATGCGCTGGGGCGCGCCGAATTCGATCTCCTGCTGATGGATTTGAACTACGCTCGCGATACCACCTCCGGCCGCGAAGGCCTCGATTTGCTGACCCGGCTCACAACCATGGAAAGTGTGCCGCCCATCGTTGTGATGACCGGATGGGCCACCGTCGGCATTGCCGTCGAAGCCATGCAGCGCGGCGTCACTGATTTTGTGGAGAAGCCCTGGACGAACACGCAGTTGTTGGAAGTTTTGAGCAAGCAGATCACCCTGGGGCGGGAGCGCCGGGAGTCCGCGCGCCTCGCGGTGCAGGAAACGCAAGCGCAGAAAGTAATCGCCTCGCAATTTCACCAGCAGGAGCACGAAATTGCGGAAGCGCGGGCCATTCAAGAAGGACTCCTGCCCAAGGAAATCGCCCAGCTTCCCGGTTATGAAATTTCCAGCGCGTGGCAATCCGCTCGCGTCGTCGGAGGAGACTATTTCGATGTGCTTCCTTTTGACGGCGAATCGTGTGGCCTATGCATAGCGGATGTCGCAGGAAAGGGTTTGCCCGCCGCGATGCTCATGTCCAATTTGCAAGCCGCGGTTCGCGGTCTCGCCTCGCCCTCGCTAGCCCCTGAAGACTTAGCCGCGCGGCTAAATTCGTTGCTCTGCCGTAACATGGCCAGTGATCGTTTCGTCACGCTGTTTTATGCGCAGCTCGATGGTCCGGCCGGCCGCCTGCGGTACGTAAGCGCCGGACACAATCCGCCTTTCGTTATGCACCGTGATGGTTCGCACGAACGCCTCACCGAGGGCGGCTTGGTGCTGGGAGTCTTCGCCAATCAGAAGTTTCACAGCGGCGCTGTGCAATTGCGAAGCGGGGATCGCGTCGTGATGTACACCGACGGAGTCACCGAAGCGTGCAATTCCCAAGATGAGGAATTCGGCGAGGAGCGCCTGCTAGGTGTGCTGCAAGAGAATCCGTTGCGCAGCGCCGCCGAAATTCAAAAACGTATCCTGCACTCGGTAACCGAATTCAGCCGCGGACCCTGGCGCGACGACGCCACTCTTCTAGTAGTGGCCGTAACGTAACCGAGGCGCGTTGAAGCAAGCCGCTCTTTGTAGCGGCGCAGCATGCTGCGCCAGTAAATCAAACCGAAATGGACGCCACGAATTTCGAGATCGCCTCGAGTGTCAAATCCGGTTGGTCGCGATGCGGCGAATGCCCGCAACGCCGAAGAATCAGCGTTTGCGCCCGATGCACCCGGCGCTGAATTGCCGCAACGTGCGCCACAGTGCCGTACTCGTCGTCCTCGCCCTGGATCACCAGCGTGGGGCAAGTGATCGCGTCGAGATACTCCTCAATGTTCCACTCGCGAAATCGCGGATCGAGCCAAATGTCGCTCCATCCGTGAAAGGTTTCGTCGACGTGATCGTGATAGCGCGCCAGCTTCTCTCGCAGTTCCGTGGATTCGTAAGCTTCACGAATCGCGACGGTGCTTCGCAGACCAAAGTCTTCGACGAAAGCGTGCGGCGCCTCCAGAACAAGGCCGCGCACGCGCTCGGGCCAAGTGCCCGCGTAAATTAGAGCAATGGAGCCTCCGTCGCTATGCCCAAGGAGAATGGGCCGCTGAATCTCGAATTGACCGAGGAGTTCCGGGAGGACGACTTTCGCTTCCTGATGCATGAAATCAACCGAGCGTTTCTCGGCGAGCCGCTGCGATTGGCCATGACCGTAGCGGGAGTACACCAGCACGCCGCAACTGGTGGCCTCGGCGATTCGCAGCGGAAAGTCCTTCCACATAGCAATGGAGCCGAGACCTTCATGGAGCATGACCATGACGGGAGCGTCGGCCGTTGGCAAAATGAAAAGTGTCTCGAGGCGTTTACCGTCCACACGTACCTCGCGACGTTTTTGCGGCAGATCAGCCAATTCGCCGTTCTCCACATGAATCGCATGCGCTGTACTAATACATTCTTTCTGGCAGGAACATGCGGCCACCGTCGGCGTCGCGGAAAACCATTGTGCTCCAGATGTCATCCGAGAACACCGAGCGTGCGCAAAAGAGTCTAACGTTTTGCCGAGGGACTTACGATGAGAGGGTTTCTGTTGCTTGGCTCGGTTCTGATTCTAACTGCCGCTCAATTATTCGGGCAGGAGCACCGCCATTCCGCGGAAGGCGCGGAAAAGCTCGGAAAGGTTTCCTTTCCGATTTCCTGTTCCGCCGCGGCGCAGAGCCAATTTGAACGCGGCGTCGTGCTGCTGCACTCGTTTTGGTATGAAGAAGCCGAGAAGAGTTTTAAGCAAGTAACCGCGACTGACGCGACTTGCGCCATGGCGTATTGGGGCCAGGCGATGAGCATCTATCGCCCGCTGTGGGTACGGCTTACCGAAGCCGATCTCACGCGCGGCAGGGAGCTGATGGAAAAGGCGCGGGCCGCGGCAGCGAAGTCGCAACGTGAGCGAGATTATGTCGCGGCGCTCAGCATCCTGTATCAGGCGGACGAGAAAATCGGATATCACGAGCGCACCGTGGCTTACTGCCAGGCGATGCAGAAAGTGCATCAGCAGTACCCGAAGGACAACGAAGCAAGCGTGTTTTACGCGCTGGCGCTGTTGGCCTCGACGCCCGACGGCGATACGTCTTTGAAGAATCCGAGAGAGGCCATCGCGCTGCTGAATGAAATTTTTAGAGAGGAACCAAATCATCCTGGCGTTGCACACTATTTGATTCACGCGGCGGACAATCCACAACTCGCCGAGTTGGGCTTGCCCGCGGCGCGCCGCTACGCGGAAATTGCTCCGGCTTCGCCGCACGCATTACACATGCCGGGCCATATCTTTGCGCGCTTGGGATTGTGGCAGGAAGATATCAAATCGAACCAGGCCTCCCTTGCAGCCGCCAGACAGCCTTCCGCGATGCACATCGGCGCGGAACACCAGGTCCACGCCATGGATTTTCTGGAGTATGCGTATCTGCAAATTGGAGATAACGCGAAAGCCAAAGCAATGGTCGACCAATTGAGCTCGATACGGCCGGAAGATGTCGATCCCGGTCTCGATAGCTACCTGAACCAGATGCTCGCGCATTTTCCGGCGATGTACGCCCTGGAAACTCACGACTGGAAAGCAGCCGAAGCATTGCCCGTGCGCGCGGATGCCGAACCGTATCATCAGTCCACCACGTACTGGGCGCGCGCAGTGGGTGCCGGACACTTGCATGATGTGGCCGGCGCGAGGGGAGCGGTAGGACGCTATGAGGCGACCGTGGAGGCGACGCGCAAAACAAAAAGCGCGTTTCGCGCTGAGTATTTGGCCAGCGAGGGAAATCAGGCGCGCGCATGGTTACTGTTCGCAGAAGGTAAGAATAGCGAGGCAATAGACCTGCTGCGCTCCGAGGCCGATAAACAGGATGCGGAGGGAAAAGGGGAAGTGGCATTGCCGGTGCGAGAGATGCTGGGCGACATGTTGCTGGAACTGGGCCGAAGTCAAGAAGCTTTGCGTGAATACGAACGGTCGTTGAAGACGGATCCAAACCGATTCAATGGTCTTTACGGTGCGGCACACGCGGCGGAACTGAGCGGCGAGCCGGCGGCCGCAACGCGGTACTTTACGCAGCTTCTGGAGAATTGCGGTACCTCCGGTCCGTCGGATCGCCCGGAGCTGTCTCGCGCGCGGGCGCTTTTGGCGACCAACTGAGGGCGGCGATCCGTATGAGGTACGGGTGGGCACGCGGTCTGGGAACCCGATCTTACGACGCCTATTGCGTCAGAAGCATTTAGAAAATCGATTCTCTAGGCTACATTTTTGGGGTATGCTCATGGGCGGTTGAACCGCTTTACCCGTATTTGTAAGCGGTAGGTCGAGGCACTGCGCAGAACTCGATTCGCACGGGGGAATTATGCAGCGTCGTGACGTCTTGAAAATGCTGGCGACGGGAGCGGTGCTCCCTGTTTTTTCTTCGCCGCTGGCGGCTTTTTTTCGCGAAGCTCAGTCGCAGACCGGTCCGGGATACAAGCTGCGCACGCTGAACGCGCACCAGAATGCCACCGTTGTAGTGATGACGGACCTGATCATCCCGGAAACGGATACGCCCGGAGCGAAAGCTGCGCGCGTCAACGAATTCATCGACGTCATTCTGACGGAGTGGGCGACTCCGGAGGAACGGCAAAATTTCCTGGAAGGTATCGCTGGTGTGGACAAGCAGAGCCAGGAACTGTTTGCAAAGGATTTTGTGGACGCAACGCCCTTTCAGCAAGTCACGTTGCTGCGCGCCATGGACGACTTTGCGGCATCCGAACGCAGCCAGCGTCGTGAAAAACACGGCAACACCGTGCCGGAGTTTGACGCGCAACTGAAAGGAAACTTCTACGACATCTTCCGCGGCATCACGCTGCACGGTTATTACACTTCGGAAATTGGATTCACGCAGGAATTGAAGCTGCAAATTATTCCTGGTGCGCAACATGGCTGTCAGAAGGTCGGCGCCGGGCTCGGCGACGCGTAGGGCGGGGGCAAACATGGCGGCGATAAACACCTATGATGCGGTCATTGTAGGTTCGGGAATAACGGGTGGCTGGGCGGCGAAAGAGCTCACGGAGAAAGGGCTCAACGTGCTGGTGCTGGAAGCAGGCCGCACGATTCTGCCGGAGCGCGACTACGTCGAGCACGTTCCGGCATGGGAATTAAAGTTTCGCGGCTGGGACAATCGCGCCGAGCGTGCCAGCACACAACCAGTGCAGCGCGAGTGTTACTACGCTTGCGACGAATATTCGAGCAAGTTTTTCGTCAGCGACAAGGAAAACCCCTATTCGACCGATCCCAACAAGAAATTCACGTGGATTCGCGGCCGCCAGGTAGGAGGGAAGTCCCCTCACCTGGGGCCGCAAAGCTACCGCTGGAGCGACCTGGATTTTGAAGCCAATCTGAAAGATGGCACAGCGGTGGACTGGCCGATTCGCTACGCGGACATCGCGCCCTGGTACGACTACGTCGAAACATTCGCGGGCATCAGCGGTCAGGCGGAGGGATTGCCGCAATTGCCGGACGGAAAATTTCTGCCGCCCATGCAGATGACGTGCGTCGAAAAAGATGTGCGCGCCGCCCTGGCCAAAAAATTCGATGACCGCATCATGACCATCGGGCGCTCCGCCGTTTTGACGCAAGTGCACAACGGCCGCGCGGCTTGCCATTACTGCGGAGTATGTCACCGCGGCTGTATCACCGGGTCGTATTTCAGCAGCATCAGCTCCACGCTGCCGGCCGCGCAAAAAACGGGACGCCTTACGCTGCGTCCCTACAGCGTGGTACACAGTCTTATTTTTGATCCGAAAACCAGGAAGGTCAGCGGCGTGCGCGTGATCGATGCGCAGACGCGCAACGCCCTGGAATTCAAGGCTCGCATTTTCTTCATCAATGCCTCCACGCTGGAGTCCACGCGCATCCTGCTGAATTCCGCGACACCGGAATTCCCCAACGGCCTGGCCAACAGCAGCGGGGAACTGGGTCACAACTTGATGGACCATCACATGGGCGCCGGCGCCAGCGCAACTATGCCGGGGCATGAGGACATGATGCCGTTCGGCAATCGCCCGAACGGGATTTACATTCCGCGCTTCCGCAACGTGAAAACGAAGCAGAAGGAATTTCTTCGCGGCTATGGGTATCAGGGCGGAGGAAGCCGCGAGGGCTGGGGGCGGGGGATGCACATGAGCGGGTTTGGCGCCGACCTCAAGAACGCGCTGAAGAAACCTGGGCCATGGCGCATGAGCATCGGCGGATTTGGCGAGTGCCTCGCGAATCACGACAACTATGTCGAGATCCAGAAGGACAAGCTGGACGCGTGGGGAATTCCTACGCTGAAAATTAACTGCGCGTGGAGCGAGAACGAGCACGCCATGTCGCGTGACATCGCGGTGCAAGCCGCGGAAATGCTGGCTGCGGCCGGCGGCATGGACATTTACGTTTTCCAGGAGATCTCGCCGCCGGGCTTGGCCATACACGAAATGGGCACCGCGCGCATGGGACGGGATCCGAAAACTTCCGTGCTGAACGAACACAACCAGGCGCACGACGTGAAGAACCTGTTTATGACCGACGGGGCGTGCATGGTCTCGAACTCCTGCGTCAATCCATCTTTGACCTACATGGCTCTGACCGCGCGCGCGTGCGATTTCGCGGTCTCACAGATCCAGAGAAACGAGCTGTAAACGAAAATAGACACAAGCGGAAAAATCAGGGCACTCTGACCAAGGCCTAGCGGGCGCTGAGCGCCGCGCACTTGCGCGAAGAGGGGCCGGATGATTCCGGCCCTTGATTTTTTGCGGCTACAACTCGCGGAGAGCGGTTGCCACCGGGAGCCGCGCTGCGCGGACGGCGGGCAGCAGGCCACCAATTAGGCCCATGACGAGAGCAAAGACGATACCCTTCACGAGCAGTTCGGGGGTGATCTTGAAGGCGAAAGCCAGGTTGGAAAAGGTCTGAAAATTCATGGTGCTGGTGGTCAAGCCGTTGAGGGGAAGAACGGCGAGACAGGCGATCGCGCCGCCGATGAAGGAAATGAGGAGCGCTTCGATGGAGAAGGAAAGAACGACCGCCGCAGCGCCGAATCCGAGCGCGCGCATGGTGGCGATTTCGCGGCCGCGCTCGGCGACGGCGGAATACATGGTATTCAACGCGCCGAAAACGGCTCCGATGGCCATGATGGCGGCAACAAAGCCGCCCAGAATGGTGATAAGCGTAGTCATGCGAGTGGACTGCTTGGCGTAGTAATCGATTTCGCGGGTTACGTCGACGGTCAAACGCGGATCGCTGGTGAGTGAGTCCTGCAATTGTTGAAGCGCGGCAGGCGAGGTGAGGTGGACGGTAACGGATTGAGAAAGATTGTCCGGGCGATTATAGGCGCCGTTCAGGAGATGAGCGTCGCCCCACACTTCGGAATCGAAGGAACTGCCACCCGCATCGAAGACGCCCACGACCTGCCAGCGCCTGCTGCCGAGACCAATTTCATTTCCCACGGTCAGGCCTGAATACGTCTTGTTGGCGTTCTTACCGACGATGAGCTCGGCCAGACCAGGCTGGAACATGCGGCCCTCTATGATTTTGATATTGCGGCGAATGGCAAAGACGTTCGGCGAGACACCACGAAGCTCAACGTTAGCGTCCGTCCCGGTGGAAATCAGCGGTATGGGTGCCATCAGGACGGCTTCGGAGGTCAACAACGGGGCGTTCGCTTCGCGAGCGATACCGGGAGCATCCTGGATAATTTTCACGGAATCGATACCGACTCCACTGGTCATTTCGGAGGTGGCGCCGGCGCGGGTAATCAGCGCGTTGTCAGCGGAGCCGGAGGTAACCAGGGTGGCCCGGAAGCCGCGCGCGAGCGACAACATGGCAATGAAGACGCCAACGGTACCGGCAATTCCCGCCACGGCGACGATTGTCGAGGTCCAGCGAGCTTTGACGCTGCGAACGTTGTAAATAATGGGAATGGCCATTCAGACTCTCCTCAAGGCGTTAACGACGCGCATGCGCATAGCGCCTATCCCGGGCAGCAGGCCGCTGGCAAGGCCAACCAGAATGGCAAACCCAAGGCCAAGGGTCAGAAGCGACTTGGAAAGGATAAGGGGTGGCAACAGACCGGTAAGAGCTATGCCGATAACCGGAATGAGCAAGTAGGCGAGAGTCAAACCGAGAAGTCCGCCAACGAAAGCAATAATGATGGACTCCGCGAGTACAAAGAAAAGAACAGCGCGCCCGGAGAAGCCGATGGCCTTGAGCACAGCAAGCTCCCCAACGCGTTCGCGAACGGAAATGGCCATGGTGTTGCCGGTGACCAAAAGAAGGGTGAAGAAGACGACGCCACCGATGGTGAGAATTAGGAGCTCGATGTTTCCGAACTGCTTGGCGAAATATGCGGCGAAGGCAGATTCTGTCTCGGTTTTGGTTTCAAAGGAAGAATTGGCAAACTTTTCGTCGATAGCTTTGGCGACGCGGGGGGCGTCATCGGGGCTATCCAGCTTGACCACATACCATCCGGCCGTGCTCTTGACGGGAGCGGGCGCATTCTCGTCAAAGTATTTCCACTGCAGCCAAAACTGGCTTTCGTCGCCACCTGGACGTTCGCTGTGATAAATGCCGTCGAGATTGAACTCCGAGGAGCCGCCGCCATAGAGAGTCGTTTTGATGGGGATACGGTCGCCGACTTTCCAATGGAAGCGCGCGGCGGTGCGAGCACCGGCAATGGCACCCATACGGTCTTTCACGAAATTGTTCCACTGGTCGTCCGGCACCACAAGCTCCGTCATCACCTTGCGTTGGTTTTCCGGATCGATTACAAACTGCGGGAAGAAGTTTTTTTCGTCCTGATAGACACCGCCGAACCAGTGATTGTGCGTGACGGCCTTGACGCCAGGAATGGCAAGGATTTTGTCGCGATGGGAAATCGGCATTAGCTGCATGAGGCCGATACGGCTCACGACGATCAGGCGGTCCGCGCCGGCGATTTCCGTGCCGCGGGTGAAGGCGCTCTTCACCACAGCTAGGAACGTAAAGAGAACCAGGGCGATAGCGAAAGAGCCTATGGTGAGGATCAGGCGCAGCTTTTTGCGAAAGAGATTGGCGAAGATGAGGCTACTAAATTTCACGCCACACCTCCCGCCGCGGTCACGCCAAGTTCGCCGGATTCGACCAACAGGCCCTTCTCAAGATGGAGCGTGAGATCGGCGCGCTTCGCGACCACGGGGTCGTGTGTGACCATCAGGACGGTCTTGCCGTACTCCTTCACGAGACGGTGGATCAGCTCCATGATTTCGTCGGCGCTCTTGCGGTCGAGGTCGCCGGTGGGCTCGTCGCAAAGCAGGAACGTGGGATCGGCGACGATGGCGCGGGCGATGGCCACGCGTTGTTCCTGTCCGCCGGAGAGTTGGCGCGGATAGTGATTCATGCGCTCGGCAAGGCCGACGACACCCAGCGCGGTTTCCACGTGCTTGCGGCGTTCAGATTTGGAAAGCTTAGTGAGCAGCAGGGGCAGCTCGACGTTTTGGAACGCGGTGAGCACAGGGATGAGGTTGTACATCTGAAAGATGAAGCCGACGTGACGCGCGCGCCACGTGGTGAGCTTGTTGCCGGACATGTGCGTGATTTCGTCGCCGGCCACGGTGATGCTGCCGTGCGTGGGGACGTCCAAGCCGCCGAGCAGGTTGAGCAGCGTGGTCTTGCCAGAGCCGCTGGGTCCCATGAAGGCTACGAAATCGCCCTTGTCAACGTCGAGATTCAGACGTTGCAGGACTTGGATTTCCTCGCCACCGCGGCGGTAGGTTTTGTCCAGACCGCGGACCTGGATCAAGCTGTTGGATCTTCCTGTGCCATCGACTCGGACCATGGTTTGCTCTCCTGCTTATAGGTATATCTATGCGGCTTTTCTCTTGCTCACCGCTGCGCCCTTTACGCTCTATCTCTTAACTTCTACGGCTTGACCGTCGCGAAGATTACCTGGAGCTTTGACTATGACGGTGTCTCCTGCCGTGATGCCTGCGATCACCACAGTGTCAGAACCGCGATTGCCGCCAAGAGTGACCGCGCGGCGCTCGGTTTTGTCGTCTTTCAGAAGGAAGACGATTTTCTTGCCGTTCTCGTCGTGTACCGCGCTCTGCGGGATGAGAATGATCGCGGCGGCACCAGGTTCCTTCTTTTGTTCGGCGCCGAGGAAAGTGACCTTGATTCCCATGTCCGGCAGGATGCGGGGGTCTAACTTGAGAAAGGAGACGCGCACCTTTACGGTGGCCTTCTGGCGGTCGGCACTAGGAATAATGGTGCGAACGCGGCTGGGAATTTCCCAGTCGGGATAAGCGTCGAGAACGGCGGTAACGAGTTGGCCGGGTTGCACGCGGGCGATGTAGGATTCGTTGACGTCCACTTCGATTTCGTTGGAGTTCATGTCGACAATGGTGGCGATGCCGGTGCGGGTAAAACCGCCACCAGCGGAGACCGGAGAGACCATTTCGCCGACCTGGGCGTCTTTGGAGACGACGATACCGGTGTAGGGCGCGCGAATGGTGCAGTTGTCGACTGCTTGCTGGGCTTCGTGGATACGCGTCTCTGAGCTGACGACCTGTGACTGCGCCAGCGCGATTTTGGCCTGAAGGCTGTCGGCGTTAGTGCGTGCATTGTCGAGCTGTTCCTGCGTCTGCACGCCGGCGTTTTGGAGCTGCTCGGCGCGATGGAGCTGGATTTTCGCGTTTTTCAGCTGCACTTGGTAATCAAAAATGGCGGCTTTGGACGCTTCGTAGTCGGCCCTGGCGGCTTCGAGCGCCTTGCGAACATCGGAGTCGTCAAGGGTGGCGAGCAGCTGGCCTTGGTTTACGTGCGTGCCTTCGTCGAAGAAAACCCCCGTGACCCGGCCGGTGATCTTTGCAGCGATGGTGGCGCGACGGCGCGGGGTAACGTAGCCGCTGGCGTTGAGCAGAGCTTCGCGGCCACCGTTATTCGCGGACTTTTGTACCACAGCAATTTCCACCACGGGTTTCTGATTAACGAACGTGAAGACCGCTCCGGAAAGGCCGCCAAGAACTACCAGCAAGCCAAAGAAAATAGCGAGGCGCTTGCCCCAACTGCTGCTGGAGCGGTGACGGTCGTCAATGCGCAGAGAACCCAGGTCATGTACGGGCGCGTTTACTGGCGTAGCCATGCGTTCGGCGATCCTTAGAGGAGTCACAAACCTACTACGCAGGGCGGAAGCCAGGAATATCAGTGCCGCTGCATAGGTAGGACAGTATCGAGCATTTTACTTGAATAGGTGACTTGCGGAAAGCCAGTGAACGGCTTCACCCGCAGCCACCGAGTGTCGAAACTTGGCCTGACGTCCTAGATGCGACGGGTTGCCGCTGCGTTATTTGAGAAAAGACTGGTTCCGGGACCTGGACTCGAACCAGGATACTCAGCTCCAAAGGCTGATGTCCTACCGATTAGACGATCCCGGAATAGCTAAAGAAATTGTAGCAGAGCGATGCAAGTGTGCACAGACGGCCCGGAGGAGAGACGTGAAGATTCCCATTCGTGTCAGTGCCCCGAGGAGAGAGGGACGCGGCTGGCTGCAAATCGAACAGGCGTGATGAACGCGGCAGCGGTGAGCGTCCGTGTGCGTGTCCTGTCCATTTCTGCTAAATTGTTAAGGCTGCGCGTTGACGTGGAGAGGTGTCCGAGCGGTTTAAGGAGCACGCTTGGAAAGCGTGTGTAGGAGAAATCCTACCGTGGGTTCAAATCCCACCCTCTCCGCCACTTTCGCGCATACTCACTGGATTCGTTGCCGCATTTGGTCTACACTCCCCGACTCACCAGCGTCTGGTGTGGCACTTACGCGATTGGTGTCTGCTTGCCCTCTACTTTAATATTGGTAACATTGGTTTAGGTCGCGCAGCTCTTCGCAAGAGTGCCCGCCTTCCACGGGATGGCTCCAACCCAGCTTGACCGGCCCTTACGCTGACACAGCTCGTTGGATCGGCGTTACAGGTTGAAAGACCGTGCATCCAATTCATCTCCATAACAAGGCACAGCCCTCGTCCCGGCGATCGCTATCCCGCATGAGCGCCTTGGTGCATAACGTTGGCTGCATGACATCTCATTGTCGAACAGATCGCAAGGAACGTGAAATTATGTTCACCATAAAGAGTCTCCAAAGTTGGAGATCCAAAATTGCTTCCGTAAGTGGCTTTTCCAGTTTCGTCTTGGCGATACTGCTTTCGCCCTTTTTTTTGGGTTGCCAGAACGAGAAAGCGGCTGCCCCTCCGCCGCCCGCTGAGGTCGAAGTCGTCAGCGTCGTACAAAAAGATGTCCCGATATACGGCGAATGGGTGGCAACGCTCGATGGCTACGTGAACGCCCAGATCCAGCCGCAAGTGACCGGGTACATTGTCGACCAGACTTACAAGGAGGGATCCTACGTCCGCAAGGGGCAAATCCTTTTCCAGATTGACGTTCGTCCTTTTCAGGCTCTGCTCGATCAAGCCAAGGCACAGCTCGCGCAAGCCCGCGCACAGTCAGGCAAAACGCAGCTGGACGTCGACCGTGACACGCCTTTGGCCAAGGAGCGCGCCATCGCGCAGAGTCAGTTGGACAATGACATTCAGGCCAACCTCGCTGCTCAGGCGTCGGTAAAGGCCGCTGAGGCACAAGTCGAACAAGCGCAACTGAACGTGGAGTTCACGCATGTTACGTCCCTGGTCAACGGCATCGCGGGAATTGCGCAAGTGCAGATCGGAAACCTGGTCAATCCCACCACGGCATTAACCTCTGTCTCCCAGGTCAACCCGATAAAGGCGTATTTCCCAATCAGCGAGCAGGAGTACATGCATTACGCGGCAAGAATCAACGCTCACAATCAGCAGGCTGTGCCCTCCGACGCGCCGCCATTTGACCTTATCCTCGGCGACGGAACGGTCTATCCCCAAAAAGGGACTCTTCTTTTGACCAATCGGCAAGTGGACGTCACGACCGGCAGCATTCAACTGATCTGCGCATTTCCCAATCCCAACAACATTCTGCGCCCGGGCCAGTTCGGGCGTGTACGCGCCGCGGGAGAAACCAGAACGGGCGCCCTGCTTGTTCCGCAGAGAGCCGTCACCGAGCTCCAGGGAACTTACCAAGTAGCCGTAGTACAGGACGGCAATAAGGTCGCCCTCCTACCGGTCAAAGTCGGCGAGCGCGTCGGCACGATGTGGATTATCGAAAGCGGCGTCCACCCAGGAGACCTCGTCGTCGTCGAAGGCCTGCAGAAAGTTAGAGACGGCTCCACGGTAAGGATCAAGCAAAGCGCTCCCGCGGCGAAAGGCGACTGACCATGTCCAAATTTTTCATCAATCGGCCCATTGTGGCCATGGTCATCTCCATTCTTATGGTGATCATCGGCGCCGTCACCATCACGAGTCTTCCAGTGGCGCAATTTCCGAACATCGTTCCGCCAGAGGTTCAAGTAGTCGCCACCTACGTGGGCGCCGATGCGCAGACCATCGAGCAGTCCGTGGCAACGCCGATCGAGCAGCAAATGAGCGGCGTGGACAATATGAACTACATGTATTCGCTGAATTCCACGGCCGACGGGCAGATGCGGCTGATCGTCGACTACGACGTGAAAACGGACCCGAACACGGACCTTATCCTTACGCAGGTGCGTGAGTCGCAAGCAGCATCGCAGCTGCCGATCGACGTCACGAATTTCGGTATCACCGTCCAGAAAACGGTAACCGCGCCGCTCATGCTGCTGACCCTGTACTCGGCGAATGGCACGTACGACGCGCAGTTCCTTTCCAATTACGCCTACATCAATCTTTCGGACCAACTCACGCGCTTGTATGGAATCGGAAGCGTACAAATCTTTGGCGCCGGCCAATACGCAATGCGTCTGTGGGTCAAGCCCGACCAACTGGCCAAGCTGGCCATCACTGTTCCGGAAATCGTCTCAGCCATTCAGTCACAAAACACCGTGAATCCCGCAGGGCAGGTAGGCAGCGAGCCTGTGCCGAAAGGGCAGGAGTACACCTACTCGGTCCGCGCGCAGGGCCGTTTATCGTCTCCCGAGGAGTTCGGACAAATTGTCGTTCGCGAATCGGTGGGTGGGGCGGTTGTGCGTCTGAAGGACGTCGCTCGCATTGAGCTTGGCGCCCAGAATTACAGTGTCGTCGGTCGCTTGAATGGCAAGCCCGGCGCGATCGTCGCTGTATACCAATTGCCGGGATCCAACGCGGTGCAAGCCGCCGACGGCGTCAAGAAGATGATGGCCGAGGCGAAGAAACGCTTCCCCCATGATGTGGACTACGTCACCTCGCTGGATACCACCCGGGCCGTCACGCAAGGCATGAAGGAAATCATCATTACGCTGGTCATCGCCATCGTTCTTGTAATCATCGTCGTGTACATCTTTCTGCAGGGCTGGCGCGCCACACTGATCCCTCTGCTGGCTGTGCCTGTGTCGTTGGTCGGCACCTTTATTTTCTTTCCGGCGTTCGGTTTCTCTGTTAACACCCTCTCACTGTTCGGACTGGTGCTCGCCATCGGTCTCGTGGTGGACGACGCCATCGTGGTGGTCGAGGCAGTGGAACGCCATATTGAGGAGGGGCTTACTCCTAAAGAAGCAGCGCTCAAAGCCATGGAAGAAATTTCCGGACCGGTGGTCGGCATTGCCCTGGTCCTTTCGGCAGTCTTCATTCCGACGGCTTTCATTCCCGGGATCACCGGACGTCTCTACCAGCAATTTGCGGTGACGATCGCCATTTCTGTGATCCTCTCGGCCTTTAACGCGCTCACGCTCAGCCCGGCGCTTTCTGCGCTGCTGCTGCGGCCGAGAACAGCCAGCGGAGGGCTTCTGAAAAAGGCTTTCGGCTTGTTTAATCGAGGCTTTGCGAGTGTCACCAATGCTTACGTCCGATTCTGTGGCGTCTTGATTCGCAAAAGCGCGATTGCGCTCGTTCTTCTCGTTCTGTTCGGCGCGGCGGCCGGCTTTTTTGGCAGCAAAATTCCGTCGAGCTTTCTACCCGACGAAGATCAGGGTTATCTCTACATCAATCTTCAACTGCCCAATGCCGCCTCCCTTCAGCGCACCGACGCGGTCGCCCGGAAAATCGAGCAAGCTCTGGCCTCTACTCCCGGAGTCGAATACACCACCAGCGTTATCGGCTTCAGCTTGCTTAGCTTTGTCCGCACCAGCTACAACGGATTTTTCTTCGTCACGTTGAAACCGTGGGACGATCGCAAGTCTCGAGATCAGCAGTTTCAGGAAATCAAGCAGCAGATCAATATAAGGCTTTCGCAGATTCCCGAAGCCATCGCCTTCTCTTTTTCACCTCCGGCCATTCCCGGAGTCGGCACCTCCGGCGGATTTACGTTTGCGCTCGAAGACCGGGCCGGCAACGACGTGCAATTTCTTGCTACGAATCTGCAGACGTTTCTAAACGCAGCGAGGAAGCGCCCGGAGATCGCCGGCTTGAGCACCACCTTCCTGCCAAGCGTGCCCCAGCAGTTTGTCAACGTGGACCGCGACAAAGTCATTAAGCAGGGCGTGCCGGTTAGCGACGTCTACAAGACCATCCAGGCTTTCATGGGTGGCCTGTTCATTAATTACTTCAACCGCTTCGGCCGGCAGTGGCAGGTCTACATCGAGGCCGAAGGCGACTACCGCACCAGGGCCGAGAATGTCGGCCAGTTCTTCGTACGCAATAACAAGAACGAGATGGTGCCCCTTTCTACTCTGACGCGATTTGAACCGCGCCCAGGCCCGGAATTCACTATGCGCTTCAACGAGTATCGCGCCGCGCAAATCAACGGCGCCGCTGCCCCCGGTTACAGCGCCGGGCAGGCGATGGCCGCCCTCGAAGAAGTTTTCACGCAAACCATGCCCCGCGAGATGGGCTACGACTACCTGGGCATGTCCTTTCAGGAAAAGAAGGCGCAGCAAGGCGTTCCGCCGGCAGTGGTGTTTGGGTTCTCCCTGCTCTTCGTTTTTCTGATCCTGGCCGCTCTGTATGAAAGTTGGTCCCTCCCTTTTAGCGTGCTGTTGAGCACGCCGATCGCGGTTTTCGGCGCTTTCGCCATTCTCTGGTTGCGCCGCACCGTTCTTTCCGCCTTGCTACCCAGTTACATGGTGCAGATCGAAAGTGATGTCTACTCGCAAATCGGTTTAGTCATGCTCATCGGCTTGGCCGCCAAGAACGCGATCCTGATCGTCGAGTTCGCCAAGGACGAGTACGAACGCGGTAAGCCTCTTGTAGACGCCGCTCTGGAGGGCGCCCGTCTGCGCCTTCGCCCGATCTTGATGACCTCTTTCGCCTTCATCCTCGGAACCGTGCCTCTATGGACCGCGACCGGAGCGGGCTCCGTTGCGCGTCAGATCATGGGCACCACCGTTATCGGAGGCATGCTGGCCGCGAGTTTGATCGGAGTTTTCTTCATCCCCGTGGTCTTCTACGTGGTTGAAAAGTGGTCTGGCGCTGGGAAAGAAGCCCGGCCGGCGCTGCAACCAAGACCGACTCCCGCTGAGGGCAACTGAGATGAACAGATTCCTTGCTCTCCTAGGTATCGCAGTCCTCGCGTCCGGCTGTACCGTCGGTCCGAACTACAGGAAGCCGGCCGCAAATGTCCCAGGAACTTATCGCGGTTTGACTCCGGAAGACGCGGCGAAGATGGATTCTGCATCTCTTGGCGATCAAAAATGGTGGGACGTTTTCAAAGACGAGCAGCTCCAGTCTCTTATCCGAACTGCTCTGCAGCAGAACTATGATGTGCGCATCGCCGGAGCACGCATCCTGCAAGCGCAAGCGCAGCTTGGAATCACGCGTGCCGATCAGTTTCCCACCGTTTCCGGAGGGGCCGGTATCAGCGATCAACGCAATGCCAGGGGAAAATTTTTCCCAGCTTTCGAGACCAGTACGGGACAGTTGAATGTCTCCGCGGCTTGGGAGTTGGATTTCTGGGGCAAGTTCCGCCGCGCGACGGAAGCGGCGCGCGCCAACCTCCTCGCCAGCGAATCGGCTCGCCAGGAAGTCATACTCACCTTGGTGGCCAATGTCTCCAGCGCCTACTTCCAGCTTCGCGCGCTGGACCTGGAGCTGGAAATTTCCAAACGCACGCTCGATTCACGCCGGGAATCGCTGCGACTGACCACCATTCTCGCCGACCGCGGCTCCACGTCGATGCTCGACGTACGCCAAGCGGAACAATTGGTCTTTACCGCGGCTGCGGAAATTCCATCGCTCGAACAACAAATCGAGCAAGAAGAAAATCTGATCAGTATTCTGCTCGGGAAAAATCCGGACACCGTCGCGCGCGGCCAAGCGCTCACCGAGCAGGTGCGTCCGCCTGCTGTCCCTGCGGGCCTTCCTTCTTCGTTGTTGGAACGCCGGCCCGACATTCGCGAAGCGGAGCAACAATTGATCGGCGCGAACGCGCAAATCGGCGTCGCCAAGGCCGCCTATTTCCCACAAATTTCGCTAAGCGGCAGCACCGGATTGCAGAGTGCGGCGCTCACTAATTTATTCAGCGGTCCCTCAGGCACATGGGATTTCGGAACGTCGTTGACGCAACCCATCTTCACGGCCGGCAAAATTCGTTCGAATGTCCGTTTCGCGGAGGCCCAGCAACAGGCCACGCTGCTTTTCTACCAGCAAACCATTCAAGGCGCGTTTCGCAGCGTCTCCGATGCATTGATCGCATACCGTAAGACCAGGGAGTTCCGCGCTCAGGAGGAACTTCTGTTTCAGTCCGCGCAAGACGCGGCGCGCCTTTCGCACATGCGCTACACGGGTGGTGTAACCGGTTATCTCGAAGTCTTGACCAACGAAACGAACGCTTTCTCCGCGGAACTTGGCCTCGTGCAGGCGCAACTTAACGAGTTGCTGGCTTTGGTTCAGTTGTATGAAGCGTTGGGCGGCGGCTGGCAGCAATAGCATTGCAAGTCGGAGGGAGTTTGCCGCGCTATTTCGGAGGGATTCTTTAACGGGGTTGTGTAGACAGACGCCGGCCCAGGATTGGAGGACGTTATGGATGTGGGACTGATTGGATTGGGCAGGATGGGCATGGGCATTGCGAAAAGTCTGCTGCGGGCGGGGCACCGGGTGACGGTATACAACCGCACACGCGAGCGGGCAGAGGCGCTGCGCAAAGATGGCGCGGCGGTGGCGGGTTCCGTGGCGGAGGCGTGCCGTGGCGATGCGGTTCTGACGATGCTCGCGGATGATGCGGCGGTCGAGGCCGTGGTTTTTGGCGAGAATGGCGTCTTGAAATCGCTGGCGCGTGGACGCGCGCATATTTCGCTGAGTACGATTAGCGTGGCGCTGAGCGATCGCTTGACGGCGGAGCACACCCGCGCTGGGCAGGAGTTCGTCGCGTCGCCGGTTTTTGGCCGGCCGGAAGCAGCGGAACAGGGAAAGTTGGCGGTAGTCGCTGCGGGACCAAAGGGCGCGGTTGAGCGCTTCAAGCCGCTGTTGGAATCCATGGGGCAGAAGTTGCTTGTCATTGGCGAGCAACCATCCAAAGCCAACGTCGTCAAGCTCACCGGAAATTTTCTGATTGCGACAGTGCTGGAATCGCTTGGCGAAGCGTTTGCGTTCGCGCGGAAATCCGGTGTGGACGCGACGGCCTTCCTGGATTTTCTGACCAGCACTCTCTTCAACGCGCCGGTTTACAAGACATACGGCGCGCTGATCGTGGAAGGCAAGCACGATCATGTCGGCTTTGCGCTGCCACTTGGGTTTAAGGATGTGCGCCTCGTGATGCAAGCCGCCGAGGCGCAGGCGGTGCCGATGCCGATTGCGAGCGTGTTGCACGATCGCTTCGTGACCGCGTTGGCGCGCGGCTACGAGCGGATGGACTGGTCGGTTATCGGCCAAGTCGCGGCCGAAGATGCAGGTCTAGTGCGTGCAAAGAGCGCGTAGCCCACGCATGCAGGTCAACGCTGCGCGATTTACGGCGCGCTAGGTCCCTTATTTCACGAGAGTGCACTCTAAACTCTAATCGCAAGACCGTGGTACGCTCGCAGCCTGTTTGGGAGAGGGCGAATGAGCGGACCGTGGGCGGGAAGATGGGCGCTGGTTACCGGGGCCAGTGCGGGGATTGGCGTGGCGCTGGCGCGCGAGCTGGCGGCGGGTGGCGCGAACTTGGTTCTGACCGCGCGCCGCAAAGATCGCTTGGAAACATTGGCGCAGGACCTGTCCGCGGCGCACAAAATCCGCACGGAGGTGTTCGCGGCGGACTTGGCACAGGCGGGAGCGCCGCAGCAAATCTACGCGTATACCGTGGCGAAGCAAATTAATGTCGACGTGCTGATCAACAATGCGGGATTCGGCGCCTATGGAGAATTTGCGACGGTGGAGGCGCAGCGCCTTCTCGACATGGTGCAGGTGAATTGCAGCGCGGTGGTGCACCTTACGCGGCTTTATTTGCCGAACATGCTCAAACAGCGCCGCGGCGACGTGCTGATCGTGGCTTCCACAGCTTCCTTTCAGGCCGTTCCGTTCATTTCCACGTATGCAGCGACAAAGGCGTTCGATTTATTGCTCGCCGAAGGGCTTGCAGAGGAGGTACGGCCGCACGGTGTTCGCGTTTGTGCGCTTTGCCCAGGCTCGACGGAATCGGAGTTTCTGGAAGTAGCCGGTCAGTCTGGCGTGGCTTCGTCAATGAAAAATCGGGAGACCGCGGAGAAGGTCGCGCACGTGGGATTGCAGGCGCTGGCCGCGGGCAAGAGCTATGTGATTTCCGGCGCGGGAAACTATTTTGGCGCGCATTCGCAGCGGCTTGTGCCCCGCCGGGTTGTCACCCGCATCGCCGGCAAAATGTTTCGCCCCTCTGACGCCAAAAGCACTTGATGCCGCGGCCCTCTACGGCTACACGGCTTGGTAGTGCTCCCTGACACGCCGTACGGACGGCGAACGTCCAACCGCACATGACGGTGATTTCCACGCCGCAAAGGGCGGCGCGCGCGGGAACCTTTTTCCGGGCCACCGGGAATTGTAATAGAGCGCAGAAAAGCTTCTGCGGCGCGAACGCCGGACCAGGGGAGATGAGTATTCCGGAGCAAGACAGGGACGACGTTCTGCTGCGGCGTGCCGCCAAGGGCGACGAGGAGTCGTTCGCGGCGCTGTATCGGCGCCATCAGGCTGCACTGTACCGCTTTGCCTTGCGCATGACCGGCAATAGCTGGGGCGCCGAGGAAATAGTGCAGGACGTATTCATGACGCTGATGCGGGAGCCGAAGAAGTATGACCCGGGTCGCGGGCCGGTAGGCGCATACCTGTTCGGCATCGCGCGCAATCGGGTGATGAAACATCTGGAGCGTCTGCCGCGGGAGCTTTCCCTGGAAGAGAAGAATGGCAACGGAACTCACGCGAGCTATGCGGCGGTCAACGGATTTACGCCGATGCATTGGGCCGAGCAGCAGGAACGCACGGACCGTGTGCGTGCCGCGGTATTGGAGCTGCCGGCGGAATTTCGCGAAGCCGTCGTGCTGTGCGAGTTAGAAGAGCTGAGTTACGAGGAAGCGGCCCAGTTGAGCGGGTGCCCGATCGGCACGATCCGCTCGCGGCTGCATCGCGGACGGGCGCTGCTGCTGGCCAAGCTGGAGATTCTGCGGGATGTGCCGCGACGCGTCAGTGCAGCGACTTAGGAAAGACGAGAAGGTAGAGGGAAAAGGAAGTGCGCAATGAAGTGCGAAGAATTTGAAGCGATCGGATTGGAGCGCGGTGGGGTTCGGATTAGCGAGCTGGATGCGGCTTTGCGCGATGCGGCTTTAGAGCACGCGGCGCGGTGCCCGGGATGCGCAGCGCTGCACGATTCCTGGCAAGAGGCGTGGATCGCATTGCAAGCGTTGCGCGAGTCGACGCGCGACGCGGAAACGCCGCGACGAGTGGAAATGCGGCTGCGTCAGGAATTTGGCATGCGGCACCGCACGGCGAAGACGCGTTCGGTCGCTATCTTTGCGAGCTGGGTGCTGGCATCCGCAGCCGTGTTGTTTGCCTTCGTGAGCTGGTGGAATTGGCGCGTGGGGCAAACGCAGCATGCCGGCGTTTCTTCTGAAACCGTGAAGACGAACGCGATACCTGCCCCATTGCCATCAACGGACGCCATTGACGCCACGACACTGGTCGCGGACAACGAAGCGGGCGACTTTACGCTGCTGCCGGGTAGTTTGCCGCAGGAGATAGACGATTCTTCGATCGTGCGCGTTGGGATGCAACGCGGGGCGCTGAGTGCGCTGGGTTTGCCGGTGAATGAGGAGCGCGTGAGCGAGTGGATACAGGTGGACTTGCTGGTGGGCGAAGACGGCCTGCCCAAAGCGGTGCGGTTGCCGCAATCGGAATAGAGCGAATCGATTTTTTCTGGCACGAGCTTCATAGGAACGCGGGAGAGAAGAGGAGAAGAGAGACTATGAATCGCAACGTTTGGGCCTGTTCTTTGGCGGGCGGAGTTCTGATGCTGGTGGGATCGCTGAACGCGCAGCAAGCGCCACCGCCGCCGGGTTTGGGATATCACGGAGGAGGTCCGGACGAAGGCGGACCGGGCGGACCATTTGGCGAACGCATCGAGTTGCTGGGATTTGAAGGAATGCATCCGGGAAAAATTGTAACGGGCGCGCCTTTTTCTGCCACGGCAACCTCGGAAACGACGCAAACGCTACAGGATGGCACGACGATCAATCGGAAAAACTCGAGTGCGCTGTACCGCGATAGTCAGGGCCGCATGCGCCGAGAAGTCACGCTCGCCGGTTTCGGGCCTCTGCAAACCTCCGGGAAGCCGCGCACGATGGTCACCATCGGTGATCCCGCCGCGGGCGTGCATTACTGGCTGGACCCAGAGAAAAAAGTGGCGCACAAGATGACCCGGCCGAACGGTGGCAAGCAGGGTGGTGTGCCAAATGGCAATGCGCAGGCGTTCGAGCAAAAGATGCAGCAACGCATGGCCAAAGAAGAAGCTTCAGGCCAGGTGAAAAAGGACTCGCTCGGAACGCAGACGCTTAAGGAAAACGGGCTGAGCGCCGAGGGCACGCGCATTACTCGCATTATTCCGGCCGGGCAGATTGGAAATAGCAATCCCATTCAGATCGTGTTCGAGCGCTGGTATTCGCCCGACTTGCAAATGGTGGTGAAGAGCACGCGCACCGATCCGCGTTTTGGGACCACAACGTATGTGCTGACCAATGTGCAGCGCACGGAGCCAGCGGCGGCGATGTTCACGGTGCCTGCGGATTACACGGTGAAAGAAGGTGGACCGGGCGGCCCACGGCACGGTCGTGGGTTTCACGGCGGTCAGCCAGGCGGCGCGCCTGGTGTTCCACCGCCTCCACCAGGGGCTTGAACTTGTAGTTGTAACGATCTTCTCTCCTGAAGACGGAAGCGCCCTTTCTGCGGCGTCCCCCAATGCCGCAGGGAGGGCGTAGCCGTTTTTGGGGCGCAATTGCCGCGTGTTGGGTAGAATCGGGTCATGGACGAAGAGAAACTTGCGCGAAACCTTGAGCGAGAGGGCTTCCGGCATACCTATGTTTGGCAAGATGGGCCGAATGCGTCCTATCCGGATCACACGCATGCCACGGAAAGCGCACATATCATTCTGAGTGGAGAGATGACGCTGACGATGGACGGCAATAGCCACACGTATCGCGCGGGTGAACGGTGCGACGTCCCGGCGGGCGCCATGCACGCGGCGCGCATGGGGTCGGCCGGGTGCCGGTACCTGGTCGGCGAGCGCTAAACATTCAGCCTAGGTACCCCCTCCCCCCGGGTTTTGCATAAGTGTTCATTCTAAAGAGACTTAAAGTCGTTTGTTTTCACACACTTTTGCAAGTGTTCATTCTAAAGGAACTTACATTGCAACCAGAATTGAAGCTGAGTTTGTAGGAGCGGCGCAAACTCAAGGTGAAGCAGCAGCACATGGTTAAGCAATGGGAAGGTACCTCAACAGGTCGAGGAAAGGCGGCGCTATGCCTTGGGTGCGCAGGAGGACGCTGATCTGAGCTACGTGTCGCGCCTCGTGAATTATCAGGTTCCACAGGAGGCCGTCGACCGTGTAGCGCTTGCCTGGCCTGTCGTGCACGGTTACAACCCGTCAGCTCCGTGTAACGTTCATGACGTCAGCTTCTAAGGGTTGCGCACTCGTCTTGAACAAACTTCTCAACGTGCCGAGTGACATTTTGCGAACGTCCAGAAGGCTAACACAAAGATTCGAGGAGAATTCGTTGGAGCCTCAATGCGTTCGGTCACCAATTGGGACAGGACCTCGTCTTGCTTTGGTTCAATTACGTCGGGGCTTCGTGATAGTGTTTCTACGTTTTGCGAAGAGGCTAACATGGCGAGACCGAAGGTGCTTGCGACACGGCCGTTGTTTCCGGCGGCACAGAAAATTTTGGATGGGAGTTGCGACGTCGACTATTGGACGCGGCCAGAGAGTATTTCCAAAGAAGAGTTGCTTCGGCGCGTTGCGGACAAAGGGGGCTTGGTTTGTTTGCTCAACGACAAGGTGAATGAAGAACTGCTCGCGGCCGCGCCGAAGCTGCGCATCGTGGCCAATGTCGCGGTTGGGTACGACAACATTGCGGTGGCGGATTGCACGAAGCGGGGCGTGGCGGCGACGAACACGCCTGGCGTGCTGGACGAGACTACCGCGGACTTTGCGTGGACGCTGCTGATGGCTGTCGCTCGCAGATTGGGGGAGGGCGAAGCGCTGGCGCGCTCCGGTAAATGGACGGGTTGGGACCTGGATCAACTGGTGGGCGCGGATGTGTGGGGCAAGACGCTGGGGCTGGTGGGATTTGGGCGCATTGGCCGGGCGGTGGCGCGACGTGCGTCGGGATTTCAGATGAAGGTGGTCTATCACGATGCGGTGCGCGTGCCTCTGGACGTTGAGAGGGGCTTTCATGCGGAGTATCGAGAGTTTAGCGCGCTACTTGCGGAAGCGGATTTCGTGAGTTTGCATGTGCCGCTGATGCCGGAGACTCGCGGGCTTTTCAACGCGAAGACGTTCTCGCAGATGAAACCTACGTCATTTTTGATCAATACCGCGCGCGGACCGGTGGTGGACGAGGCGGCGCTGGTGCAGGCGCTGGAGAATAAAAAGATTGCGGGCGCGGCGCTCGACGTCTACGAAAAGGAACCGCTCATTAATCCGGGATTGAAGCGCCCCAACGTTGTTCTGGCCCCACACATTGCTTCCGCATCGCTGGAGACGCGCACAAAGATGGCCTGCATGGCCGCGGAAAATGTTGTAGCGCTGCTCAAAGGCCGACGCCCGCCTAATATTTTGAATCCAGAGGTTTTGAAAACGAGCTGAAAGACGCACCGGCGATGCTCTCATGGCGGACCTGAAACAGCTTGCTCGTCTAATTTTCCACGAGACTTTGGCGGCTATCGATATTCCGGCGGTGATGGAGCGCAAGGTGGGCATCGAAGGCTCGATGCTGCATTGCGGGGACATCGCGATTGATCTGCGGCGTTTCTCAAGAATCCGCGTGGTGGCCATCGGGAAGGCGGCGCATGCGATGCTCAACGGGCTGCGCGCGATATTGCCTCCCGAGACGGAATTCGAGGGCGTCGCGTCCGCGCCAACGCCGCCGCAGCGTCCGCTGCCGGGCATCCGGTATTTTGTGGGAGGCCACCCGATTCCGAACGCGGAAAGCTGGGAGGCGGCGAAGGAAATTCTTGCGTTGCTGGCGGACTCCGACGAGAGGACGCTGGTATTTTTTCTGATCTCCGGCGGGGGGTCGGCGCTCGTTGAGTTGCCGCTGGATCGGCGCTTGACGCTGCGCGATGTGCAGCAGTTCTATCGCACGCTGGTGACCTGCGGGGCGCCGATTGCGGCGATGAACGCGGTGCGGAAACATGTTTCGGCGGTGAAGGGAGGGCGGCTGGCCGCGATGGCGGCGCGCGCCACAAAAATTACTTTGGCCGTGACCGACGTGCCTGCGGATCAGGAGGCGGCTTTGGCGTCAGGTCCGTCGTTGCCGGACCCGAGTACCACCGCGGACTTCGAGCGCATCGTCTCCGAATTCAAGATGCTGCCGCAATTTCCTGAGGCGCTGCGACGCTGTATCGAAGAAGGAAAGATTAGCGAGACGCCCAAGGAAGGCGATCCGGCGTTCGCTAACGCGCATTTTGTCTTACTGATGGGGACCGACGATTTGTTTCATCCGGCGCACTTCGTGTCGGAGGCCAAAGGATTTTTCACTTGTTGCGATAATTCGACCGACGACTGGCCGGTGGAGAAGGCCGCGGCATACCTGCTGGCGCAGCTTGATGCGTTGCAGGCGGCGTATCCCAGCCAGCGTGTGGGATTGATCGCTGACGGCGAGGTGAGCTCGCCGGTTACGGGCGATGGAATCGGGGGAAGGAATTCCGCTTTTGTGCTGGCGTGTGTGCCGAATATTGCCGGGCGGCGCGTGGCGGTACTGAGCGCCGGGACGGATGGGATTGACGGCAACAGTTCCGCGGCGGGGGCCGTTGCCGATGGGGAAACGATGGCGAGGGCGATGGCGGCGGGCTTGAATCCGGAAGATGCGTTTCGGCGTAGCAACGCGTTTTCTTTTTTTGCGGGGCTGGACGATGTGGTAATCACCGGCCCGACCGGGAACAATCTGCGTGACCTGCGAATTTTGCTTTCAGAACCTTAGATTTGGCGACCCGGGGAGCGGCCAGAATTTGGCGTTTTTATTTTTTGGCAAGGGTGGTCTCGATCGATTTCAAGCGATCGCGCATTTCCTGAAGGAGATTTTCCAGTTTGTCGAGACGCTGAGTGACGGCTTCACTGATGCTCTCTCCGCTTTTCTCGTCGTCACTGTCTTCGCTGCCAGCCGCTTTTCCAGTTTCTTCTTTCTGCAGGCGGGCGATTTGCTGTTTGACGGTGGGGGCCATATCGATGCTGAGATCGTCTTGCTTGAGCAAAGCTTGGAGCGCAGGAATTGCGGAGGCGTCGCCGCGATTGCCGAGCGCGCGCATGGAGGCGTATCGGATGGGGTAGTGCGGCTCGGTGAGATAACTTGCGATGAGGGCTGTGATCTCCTTGTTAGTTTTGTCGAGGCGAGCGAGGCTGGCGATGGCTGCGCCGCGAGTCTCGATGGCTTTGCCTGGGGCGGACCATTCGCGCAGAAGTGGGACACCTTTTTCGTCGTTGAGGTAACCGAGCGAACGCAACGCGGCGTTGCGCAGAAGATCATCCGGCGAATCGGCGCTAATGGCCGCCGCAAGCACAGGAAAGGCGTCGGTAACTTTTAGCTTGCCGAGCGATTGCAGAGCATTGGCGCGGGCGCGGTAGGAAGGGTCGTCATGTGCGATGGCCAAAAGTTTCGCGGTGATTTGTGGTTCGTCCTTGATATTGCCGAGTGCGGTGACAATGTGGCTGCGGACGTCGGGATGCGCGTTGGCGTCGAGGGCGGCGAGCAACTGTTTGCCTGCGGCCGGGGTGGAGATTCGTCCGAGAGCGTCGGCGGCAATATCGCGAAGGCCCCAGGCTTTGTCGGTGTTCAGTGCAGCGCCTAGAGCGGCCACTACTTCGTCATCCTTTTTTGATTTGGCCAGGGCCTGCACGGCCTCGGCGCGGTCGGCGAGGTCTGTGGCGTTCTTCAGCTGATAAAGCCACTCTTTCTTTTCCTTGTGGAATTCCGTGGATTTCAGAATTTGTTGTCCCTTATCGAAGAGGACCATCACTGGAGTTCCGTCGGAAGGCAGGAGGAAAGTTTCTGATTCTTTGGAAACAGCGATGCGGTGGATTTTTGGTCCGGATGCAGTCGTAATCTCAATGTTGACCGGCAGGTGGAAAATGCCGATGCGACCTTCGAGCCTCTGGGTCTGCTTGACGGTTATTGCAACCTGATGCTTGGCGTCGTCATAGGAGTAGCTGACGTCAAACTTTGGAGCGCCCGCGCCGTAAATCCACTCGTCGAAGAACTGCTGCACGTTGATGTGATTGGCGTCCTGGATGGCTTCGATGAGATCGGGGGTCACTACGTTCTTGCCGCGATGGACTTCCAGGTAATGGTGCAGGCCGCGATAGAAGGCGTCCTCGCCAATTTGCTGGCGAAGCATGTACAAAACGAGCCCGCCCTTACCGTAGGCGTTGTCGTCAAACTCACTGGAGTCGTCAAAATCGTGGCGCACGATGGGTTTGGCGTAGAGACTGGACTCGGCGAGCCACTCTTGCATGGCTTTCCATCGCTCGTAGTCGGCTTGATCCTTGGGATAGTGCGATTCGGTCCACACGAATTCGAAAAATGTGGCGAAGCCTTCGTTGAGCCAGATGTTGCCCCAGTCGTTGCAGGTGACCGTGTCGCCGAACCACTGATGGGCCAGCTCGTGGGAAATTAGCGGATCTTCATCGCCGGGAAATTCCGGAATCAGTGTCGGACTGCGGAGAGAACTGCTGGTATTTGTTGTGGCGCTGGAATTTTCCATACCGCCGGCGACAAAATCGTCGACCATGGTTTGCGAATATTTCTCCCAGGGATAGTCGAATCCTAGTTTCTTGCTGAAGAGTTCCATCATTGCGGGTGTGCGCTCGTAGTTTGGGGCGAGACGGTCACCGCGGCCTTTTGGGGCGTAGTAGGTCACGGGCAGGCCGTGCCAGGTATGCTTCACTTCGTCGAATTCTCCGGCAACAACGGTGATGAGATAGGTGGAACTCGGAAGGGACTCGCGCCACGTCCACGTTTTCATGTCGTTGGCGTTTTTCGTGACGCTGACAAGTTTGCCGTTGGCTACGGTGATCCACGAGGCGGGAACGGTGAGGATCGTTTCGGTGGTGAGGCGGTCGTTGGGGTAGTCGTAGGTGGGGAGGTAATAGCGGGTGTCTTCGGATTCACCTTGCGTCCAAATCTGCTTGGGTCGATTGGGATAATCCTTGTCGGGAAGGATGAAGTACATACCCTTTGCCGGTTTGGCTTCGTAACGAATTTCGACATCGAATTTTTGGCCGCTGTGCGCCTCGGCGGGCAGAGGGACGATAAGTTTGGAGGCGGTGGTTGCAAATTTTGCTGGCGCGTTGTTTACCGTAACGCTTGTGATGCTCAGGTTGACGCAGTCGAATTCGATCTTCGCGGTGCCATCGCGCAGAATGGCCAGCGAATGAGTGACGTCGCCGAGGACCTTTTTTTGTTCGACGTCGAAGCGTAGCGCGATTTTCGAATGCTGCAGATCGTAATCGCGGTTGCGCGCGTAAGGCTCGTCGCCCCTTAAGCGCGTGGCCGCCAGCACCATGACGGCAACCGTGGCCAATGCGAGAATTGTGGCGCGAAGTCGATTCGCTTTTCCCTTACGTACAGCTTTCATTCTGATTTCTCCATAAGAATCCTTTTAAACGGCAGCGGCGTTGTCGTCGACGCGATGCCCGGCATCCCGAAGCGCCGCGATTGCCGTATGTAGCTGCTTTTCGCTGACCAACAAATAATCCGTATCGAAGGTAGAGATGACGAAGAGGCTTATACTCGCCTTCGCTAACGGCGTCGCTAACGCCGCCAAAACACCGATTGCCGACAATGCAAAAGGTCCGGCCACCTTCAAAGCGCTCCATCCTGTTTCGGCAGCGACACCGGGAGGAATTTGAGGCGCACTACAAACTATCGAAAGTTCGTCGCTCGTCCGCGTGACCGAGAAAAACGCGCCTTGTGTCGCCCATGGTGGCAAGGTCGCGTCTGCCGATAGATGCACGATCGCGAGAGTCTCCGGCAAGACACTCAGATCAAAACGGCGGGTCGATTCGCTCATGCGCTAGAGAAGTTCACTATTTGTCCTATCTCTCAACCTTCCATGCTCTCGCGAAACGGAGCGCCGGGTCAAATGACGGCCGAATCGCAGCGCGAGGCTTCTGCATCGAATAGCGTGCGCAAATGCTAGTAGAATGGAGCTGACGAGAGGAGAGGCCCATGAACGAAACAGCGACATTTGGAGCAGGATGTTTTTGGGGGATCGAAGCGGGGTTCCGCAATATTCCTGGAGTGGTCGACGCCACGGTTGGCTATAGCGGCGGTCACAAAGAGAACCCAACTTATGAATATGTCTGCACAGACGAAACTGGTCATGCCGAGGTTGTACAAGTCACGTTCGATCCGTCGAAGCTGAGCTATGAGAAATTGCTGGACGCGTTCTGGCAAATGCACGACCCCACGCAGGTAAACCGGCAAGGCCCTGATTTTGGCTCGCAATACCGCAGCGCCATTTTTGTCCATTCGCCAGAGCAAAAAGCGGCGGCTGAAAGATCGAAGGCGGCGCTGCAAGCCAGCGGTAAATTCCGTAAGCCGATCGCGACGGAAATCACTGCAGCGAGCCCGTTCTACCGAGCTGAGGAATACCATCAGCGCTACCTGGAGAAGAGGGGCGCCGCCTCCTGCCATTTCTGAGTCTCGAGGGAACAGCCATCCAAAATATTGATACTTCGAGAGCGAAAAGTTGATTTGAAACGTCTAACGATATTGCGTATCATTGATGATTGTGAACGGCTTTTCTCCAACTACCGCTGCCTGTTGTCGTCTGCAAAAGACGGCGAGGGCCGCGGTGTCTTGTATGGATAAAAAGCCAGCTTTGTAACTAGCCTTTTACTACGAGATTCTAGCTGACCCACCGCCGGAAGCCCTGGCAGGTGGGTTTTTTGTTTTTATACGGAGATCCATGGCGCACGTATCATCAGTCACTCTTTCAGAGTCCCCAGATATCTCGGACAGCGGTGTCGGAGCAACGGTGCCGCGCCGCTTGAATCACCTGAGGGCGCTAGAAGCGGAGAGCATCCACATCCTGCGTGAAGCAGCGGCCGAATTCGCGCGTCCGGTCATGCTTTATTCGATTGGCAAAGACTCGTCGGTAATGCTGCGCCTGGCGCAGAAGGCGTTTTTCCCCGGCAAGATCCCCTTCCCTTTGTTGCATATTGATACCAGCTACAAATTCCCAGAAATGATCGAGTTCCGCGATGCGTACGCGCGTGAGGTAGGCGCGGAACTCATAGTCCACAAAAATCGGACGGCTCTGGACGCCGGGGCCAATCCATTCTCGCTGGGGACGCAAAAATGCTGCGGCCTGTTGAAAACAAAATCGCTCCTGGATGCCCTTGCAGAAGGCGGCTTTGACGCCGCCTTTGGAGGAGCGCGGCGGGATGAAGAGAAATCGAGGGCCAAGGAGAGAATTTATTCGTTTCGCGATCCGCTGGGCCAATGGGATCCGAAAAACCAGCGTCCAGAGCTCTGGAATATTTTTAATTCCCGGATCGACAAAGGGGAAAGCATTCGGGTTTTTCCGCTGTCAAATTGGACCGAGCTCGATGTTTGGCTCTATATCCAAGCGGAAGAAATTCCTATCGTGCCTCTCTATTTCGCCAAAAAGCGTGAAGTGGTGTTGCGAAATGGCTCGATCATCTTGATCCACAGCGCCAAGGACCTCTTGCCCGGCGAAAAGACGCAAATGCTGAAGTGCCGGATGCGTTCGCTCGGATGCGTTCCGTGCACCGGGGCCATCCGCTCGGAGGCGGATTCCGTGCCGCGAATCATTGAGGAAATGCTGTCGTTCCGGCGCTCGGAGCGCGAGAACCGCGCAATCGATCATGACGAAGAAGGTTCCATGGAGCTGAAGAAACGGGAGGGATATTTCTAGTGATTTCCACGCCGCAAGAGACGCCCGACGAAAGACTTGAGGAGTTCGTCGAGCAGAATCTGGAGATGGATCTTCTTCGATTCACGACCGCGGGAAGCGTCGATGACGGCAAATCGACTCTGATTGGCCGACTCCTCCATGACTCTAAAGCGGTCTACGATGACCAGATCGCCTCAGTGAAGAATAGCCGCATCAACCGTTCGACTGGACCGGTCGATTTTTCCTTGCTGACGGACGGCTTGCGCGCCGAGCGAGAGCAAGGAATCACGATCGATGTGGCCTACCGCTATTTTGCGACTGCACGGCGGAAATTCATCATCGCAGACACCCCCGGTCACGAGCAGTACACACGCAATATGGCTACCGGCGCGTCTACGGCCGACCTTGCGGTGATTCTTGTGGATGCCACCAAGGGGATTCTCCCGCAAACAAGGCGCCACGCGTTCATCGCTTCACTGCTGGGGATACGGCATGTCCTTGCCGCGGTGAACAAGTTGGACTTGGTGGATTACCGGGAAGAAGTGTTCTTGCGAGTGGAGCAGGACTTTCTGCAACTGGCAGAACAACTGGGGATTGCTCATATCCAGTGCGTGCCAATCAGTGCGCTTGAGGGGGATAACGTCGTCAATCGAAGCGAGCGTACATATTGGTATCACGGGCCGACACTGCTGGGGCACCTGGAGACTGTTCCGCTAACCGCAGGGGATTGCCTCGGAAGCCTGCGATTTCCGGTGCAAATGGTGATTCGCCCCGATGCTAACTTCCGCGGATTTGCCGGCAGCGTTGCGAGCGGTGTGATTCGCCCCGGCAACGATGTCCTCGCGCTGCCGTCCGGACGAAGAACGCGGGTGCGCTCGATTGTCAGTTACGACGGTGATTTGCCGGAAGCGTTTGCCCCGATGTCCGTGGCGGTCCAGTTGGAAGATGAGATTGACCTTAGCCGCGGAGACATGCTGGTGTCGCCTGAGAATGGCCCGCGAGTGTCGAAGAGATTCCGAGCCATGGTGGTTTGGCTGCATGAAATTCCGCTGCAAGTGGGCCGGACCTATCTCGTGAAGCACACAGCTCGCCGAACAAAAATTCGCGCCCTACAGATTCGCCATCGCGTGAACGTGAATACGTTCGAACAGGAGCAGGTAACACAACTGAACGTGAACGATATTGCCTCTGTCGATTTTGAAGCACACGTTCCGCTTTTCTTTGATCCCTATGCCAGCAATCGGGCAACGGGCAGTTTCATCCTGATCGACGCCATCTCCAACGCCTCGGTTGGCGCTGGAATGATTCAAGGGGAACTAGCTGACCGGCAAGCGCAAGAGAACCTGGAACTTCCGTCGCCCGAGGCCGCTCAGAATCAAGTGAGTCCGCAAGAGCGCTACGAACGCCACGGTCACTATCCAGCCGTGTTCTTGTTGGAGAATCGGCCCGCTGTCGCGTCGAAGTTGGAGCGCGCACTCTTCGAGAAAGGGTTCGCGGTACTGCTTCTGGGCGGCGCGGCAGAATCGCCCGACTTGGTATTGGAAACAATCCGCACCACACAAAGGATTGGGGCCATTTCCATTTACTCGGGAGACGTTCTCGATGCCGAAACCAAAGAACGGATCACCAGGGAAGTAAACGCCCGGCTGTTTGAGATCTCCTCGCAAAGCGAAAGCGATGCAGAGATTTTCCTGCGCGGTTTGGCGCTTGCGGACTCTTTGCGGCTCGCAAAGCCGCAAGAAAATCAGGAAGAGGCCATCTAAATGGAAGTGGATCGCATCGCTCACGAATTGGAGAGTCTCGCACCGCAGCAGGCGCTCGAGACGGTGCTCGCGTTGAACCAAAGCGCGCGCTATTGCCTGACCAGCAGCTTTCAGGCGGAAGACATGATAGTGGCTCATCTAGTTAGGAAGCGGATACCGGACATCCCCGTGCTGTTTCTTGACACCGGATATCACTTTTCGCAGACCTACGAGTATCGCGATCGCATGACGAGGCAGTGGTCGCTCAATCTTGTCAATGTGCTTCCCGCGCAAACGGTTGCGGAGCAAGAATCGGCGTTCGGCATCCTGTACAGCACCGAGCCCACGCGATGCTGCCAACTCCGCAAAGTCGAGCCACTGATGCGCGCGCTTGAACCTTTTGACGTGTGGTTCACCGGATTGCGCCGAGAACAGTCGCCGACACGAAAAAATCTTAAAAAGGTCGAGCTGCACCAGCTGTCAACCGGGAAGAGCTTGTGGAAAGTAAGCCTGCTCGCCGACTGGAACTGGGAGCAAGTGTGGCAGTACGTGAATGCAAACGGTATCCCACACCTGCCGCAGTACGACGAAGGTTACTTGAGTATCGGATGCCAGCCCTGCACCGCGTTGCCGTCGGATCCCAATAATCCCAGGTCCGGCCGTTGGGGCGGAACAAAGTTAGAGTGCGGAATCCACACCTTCTCGACACAGGTAGAGAAATGAACTTCCTGATCGGCTTTCTTATTGCCGTGGCTGTCGGGTTGACGGGGATCGGCGGAGGCAGTTTTACCGTTCCCGCCCTAATGCTAGTCGTTGGGCTTACCGCAGGCGAAGCAGTTGGAACCGCTTTCTTGTTTGCGGGGGTGTTGCGTCTGATCGCTGCTCCTTTTTATCTTCTCGGGAAGCATATTCACTCGCGTTACCTGTGGCTACTGCTGCAGGGAGCAATTCCCGGACTTTTGGCGGGCATTTGGGTTCTCCGTTTGTTGAATCGAGACGCGAGGAACCCGCTTGTAATCGTGTTGCTGGGCGTTCTTTTAGCAGCGTCATCGAGCATAACTTTTGTGCGGCGTGTGCAGAACCGCGGTTTCGCCAGAAAAAACCATCGCTGGCTTCCCTGGCTCGCTCTGCCTATCGGCCTGGAGTCGGGATTTTCGTCGGCGGGCGCGGGCGCGCTGGGGACGGTTCTCTTGCTGAACTATTCGGAAATGACGCCGGCACAAGTCGTGGGAACGGATCTGCTTTTTGGATTGGTGCTGGCGGTTATTGGCAGCGCATTTCACTGGACCTTTGGCTCCATCAACAACCCGGTCCTTGTCGAACTGCTCGTAGGAGGCGTTCCCGGCGTGGTCGCAGGCTGCCTGCTCGCCCGCAAAGTTCCTGCCAACAAACTGAAGACAGCTGTCGCCGTGGTTGCGATCTTTGCTGGATTGCAGCTGGTTTGGACCGGAAGCCGTGCGTTCGCTGCCAGCAAGCACGCGACAAACGCCGCGAAAATCACCGCGCACGCAGGTGCCGACAATACGCGCTAGCAGCATTTCTCGGCTGCAAGCTCAGAGGCGCCGGTGCAAGGCAAAAGCGACGGACCTAAATCGACACCATGTGTGTGCGGCCTGACAGATGGGTGACAGTTTGTACCGGACACATAGGTAACACTTCCTCCCCCTAGGGGGAGGAAGCGATGCCTTGGAAGGAGTGTTCGGTTATGGATGAGCGTGTTCGGTTTGTGGCT